>Ga0206124_10000266_pt1 | contig 41905 bp, 30 predicted proteins | sample Helgoland_Spring_3_FD_148671 | JGI IMG/M metagenome (GOLD analysis project Ga0206124, IMG submission 148671) | Pelagic subsurface seawater microbial communities from Kabeltonne, Helgoland, North Sea - Helgoland_Spring_Bloom_20160321_2 | ecosystem: Environmental > Aquatic > Marine > Epipelagic ... | reverse complement strand
TGAGCGAAATACAAAGAGCGTTTATAGATTAAAGCAAAGGCCATAAACTGTAAATCTATATAGTCATCTTGAAAAAAATTTCCATCTTCATAAACTTCTATCAGCCTACCGACAAAGCCTTTACTTGTGTTAAAAATAGACAATCCTACTCCGAGCTGATTGCATTCATTGAGCCTATTAAAAATGGCCCATTGTTGGTCGTGATAAAATGTCTTGATTTTTTGGTCAAAAGAAATTTCTCTTAAATATCCATATCGAAAGGTGGGCGTATAGGTTAAGCTAAAAAAAATTGAAAATTCAATCGCAATTTCTGGACTCAGGCCCATCGCAGAATAGGTTTTATTCATATGTGCTTCGGAAGAATAATAATCGCCACACGATCATCCTTCTTATGAAATAATAAAAATTGTCCCGCAATCCCTATTCCAAAATTAATTTTAATCTTGTGATCAACATTATTTTTAAGGGCCATTTTTCCTGACCGTAAAGTAGCTGTTGACTACAAGAAATAGCAAGGATGAACAGGATTTTAATCCACCCGAATCGGTATCCCATTGAAGATCTTCTCATGCCCTTTTAACCCTAATTTCTGCAAATAAATTTCACGAAATACATTAAAACTGAATAAATTCGCTCTTTACGCTCAAATAAGAGATAATATAAACCTTAATCAATATACAGATACATCATCTAAATTGATAAACTCAATGTTTTGGTCCTCATTTAGAGTCACCCCAATGATGGCCTCTTTATTTAAATTCCCTTGTAGGATTTCTTTCGACAATGGATTTAATAAGGCATTTTGTAATATTCGTTTCAATGGACGCGCACCCATTTGGGGATCAAAGCCTATTTCAGCCAAGTGCAGCAATACTTTTTCATCGGCCTCAATCTTAATTCCGTTCTCTTCCAGTCTCTTTTGGATCAATTTAAACTGAATACCTACAATTTGTCTCAGATTTTCTTTGGTCAAGGGCCTAAACATGATGGTTTCATCTACTCGATTGAGAAATTCGGGGCGAAAAGATACTTTGGCTAAATCTAATACCTGTCGCTTTGTATCCGCTATAATCTCTTCAAAGTTCCATACTTCTAATCGCTCGAAGTTTTCTTGAATTAAATGAGCCCCTAGGTTGGTCGTCATGATAATGATGGTATTTTTGAAATTAGCAGTTCGCCCTTTATTGTCTGTCAAAATTCCCTCATCTAACACCTGCAATAATACGTTGAATACATCTGGATGGGCTTTTTCAATTTCATCCAAAAGGATGACGCTGTAGGGCTTTCTTCTTACCGCTTCAGTAAGTTGTCCCCCTTCATCATAACCTACATAACCCGGAGGTGCCCCGACCAGTCTACTGACGGCATGACTTTCTTGATATTCAGACAGGTCAATTCTAACCATACAACTGTCATCATTGAATAAATAATCTGCCAATGTTTTGGCAAGCTCTGTCTTACCTACACCCGTAGTCCCTAAAAATATAAAAGATCCAATAGGGCGTTTAGGATCTTGCAGGCCCGCTCTGCTCCTTCTTACCGCATCCGCAACGGCAGCAATGGCTTCGGATTGACCCGCTATTTTTTTACCTATTTCCTCTTCAAGATGCAATAATTTAACTCTTTCACTTTGAAGCATCTTTGCCAATGGAATACCAGTCCATTTGGCTACTACTTCTGAAATATCTGCTCCATCTACTTCTTCTTTTAACAAATAATCCCCTTTTTGCATCTCCAAAAGCTGAGTTTGATAACCCTTCAAATTTTTTTCAGCCTCAATGATCTTACCGTATCGAATCTCAGCCACTCGACCTAATTCACCTCTGCGCTCCATTTGATCTGCTTGAATTTTAAGGTTTTCAATCGCCTCTTTTTGCTTTCTTATACCATGAATGATCCCTTTTTCATTTTCCCATTTGGCCTTCAACTCGTTACGAGTCTTTTCCAAATCTGCAATGGCACGACTCAAGTCCAATGCTTTGGCTTGGTCGTTTTCTCTTCTAATGGCTTCTCTCTCAATTTCAAGCTGCCTAATTCTTCTGTTCTGCTCATCTAATTCCTCAGGAAGGGAATCGATTTCTATTCTCAGTTTAGAAGCAGCCTCATCGATTAAATCAATGGCTTTGTCAGGTAAAAATCGATCAGTTATGTACCTGCTGGATAGCTCAACCGCTAAAATAATGGCCTCATCTTTGATTTGCACCCCATGGTGCAATTCGTATTTGTCCTTAATCCCTCGGAGTATGGATATGGCATCTTGAAGGTTGGGTTCAGCCACTTGAACCGATTGAAATCTTCTTTCCAAAGCTTTGTCTCGCTCGATGTATTTTTGATATTCATTCAAGGTGGTGGCCCCTATTGCATGTAATGAACCCCGCGCAAGCGCTGGTTTCAATAAATTGGCCGCATCCATGGCGTCATCATTTCCTCCCCCTGCCCCGATAAGTACATGAATTTCATCAATAAATAGGATGATCTCACCGTCGCTATCGGTTACTTCATTAATCACTGCTTTGAGTCGCTCTTCAAATTCTCCTTTAAATTTTGCTCCAGCAATCAATAAGCCCATATCAAGGGATACAATAACTTTAGACTTAAGATTCTCAGGTACATCTCCTGATACAATTCTTTGTGCCAACCCCTCCACAATGGCCGTTTTACCAACCCCCGGTTCACCTAAAAGAATGGGATTGTTTTTGGTTCTTCTGGCCAAGATTTGCAGTAACCTTCTGATTTCTTCATCCCGTCCAATCACTGGATCGATTTTACCTTTTAAGGCTAACGCATTGAGGTTAATAGAATACCGATCCAATACGCGGTATTTAGATTCCGCATGCACATCCTGGACCTTTTGCCCCCCTCTGAGCTCAACAATAGCTGCTAAAATGCTTTTTTGGGAAAAGCCTGAATCCTTGAGCAATTGAGCCGTCTGGTCTTTCCCTTTAAGTATCCCGAGTATAATGTGCTCTATGGCTACATATTCATCCTCTAAATTCTTTAAAAATCCTTCTGCATTCTGTAATGCTTGTGCCGCTTGATTTGATAAATAAGCTTGACCTCCACTCACCAAAGGATATTTATGGACAATTTCGTCTAGTTTTAATTCAATTATAGATCGATTGACTCCTATTTTTTTAAATAAAAATGAAATCAAATTTTCATCAGACTCTAAAATAGCCTGTAATAAATGACCGGTCTCAATCACTTGCTGACCTCGGGTCGTAGCGATCTCCGTAGCTTTGTTTAAAGCTTCCTGAGATTTTATGGTATAATTGTTAAAATTCATATTGAGCAAGTTCTAAGCACTTCTTCTATTGAATTCACAAATTCGATACCATTTGATATTTTGGGTCAATTTGACTGATGTCTCCGTCAATAAAATGGGAAAAAGGACAAAATGTCCTAATTTGGTCAGTCACTTGAGAAATTGATTGAATTAGCCGTTAGCCCATTTTATATGTTTGTTTTACTAATAATTAAGAAAAGATAAATAATTTGTGTTTTAATCATTACCCTCGTTTTATCTCGTTAAATTAAGATATGGGGAAAAAAACCAATAAAAAACGGAGAACTTTTCTCAAAAAATCTATTCAATCCGTAGCGGCAGCCAGTACTTTCGGTCTGGTCAGTTGTCAAACGGACGCTGCTCAAAATATTCAAAAGGGCCCCTACATCAACTTCAACAATACCTATAGATGGAAGATGACCACTACTTGGTCTCCTAATTTTCCTATATTAGGTGAGGGATGTAATGAACTTGCACAATGGGTTAAAAAAATGTCTGGAGGACGATTGGAAATTACCGTCTATGGTGGTGGTGAATTGATTCCAGCGCTCGAAGGCTTCGATGCGGTAAGCAATGGGGCGGTAGAAATGAATCATGGATCCGCCTATTATTGGGCGGGTAAGCTTCCTGCAGGTCAATTCCTCTCAACCATCCCTTTTGGTGTAAATGCCCAGCTCATGGATACCTGGATTCTTTGCAATGGAGGTCAAAAATTATGGGAAGAGCTCTATGCACCTTTCGATTTACTCCCCATCAGTGCAGGAAATACAGGTTGCCAAATGGGTGGGTGGTTCAATAGAGAAATCAACAGTATCGATGATTTAAAAGGCCTTAAAATGCGCATGCCTGGCTTGGGAGGGAAGGTATTGGCGAAAGCTGGAGGTACGCCTATGCTCATGGCTGGTGGAGAAATATATACCAATTTGGAAAGAGGCGTAATCGATGCTACTGAATGGATTGGTCCGTATCATGATTACCTGATGGGATTCCATAATGTGGCTAAATATTATTATTACCCAGGTTGGCATGAATTAGGTACCGTATTGGAAATGCTAGTCAATAAGTCAAAATTTGAAGCCCTTCCTACAGATTTACAAGAAATCATTCGAACAGCATGTCTTCGTTTGAATCGAATCGTTCCCATTAAATTTGATACGATGAACGCCACCTATTTACCAAAGATTCAAACAGAACCTACGGTGAGTATGAGACCTTATCCTGATGCTGTGATGGACAATCTTAGAGAAAAAACTGTTGAAACCATTACCGAATTAACGGAACAAGATCCACAAAGTAAAAAAATCTACTCAGCCTTTTTGGAATTTCAAAAAAAAATTATCCCTTGGACCCAAATCACAGAAAAACCTTTTTATTCAAAAATGATATGAGAAGTAAAAATTTCTTTAAGCTACGGAATGTTTTTTTATTCCTCTTATTCGGTTTTTTTCATTCATCCGTCAAGGGTCAAGACAGTCTTAGAATTACTTCGGCCTTCATCGGTTTAGACTTTGATTCGGCAGAACTTTCACAAATGAAACCTGCGGTAGCCGCACATCTTTTACAATTTAATGCCTTACGAAGACAGAATATTTCAAATAATATACCCTTAGGCTTAATTTGGATCCCACCGGTAAATCATTCTCGAATCCCAGTCAAACAATCTACCATAGATTGGCGTCTTCCCACGTCTGTCTCTCTTCCAAAAGATAAAAATGAATTGGCTTTTTATCCTGTAAACAAATTAGCTTACCTGATTAAAAATAGGCAAATCACTTCTGTAGAATTAACCCAATTATTTCTCAATCGACTAAAAAAATATGGCGACACCTTGCAATGTGTCATCACCATAACGGATTCGTTGGCACTCAGTCAAGCCCAGCGAGCAGATCTTGAAATCGGTCAAGGCATCTATCGAGGACCCCTTCACGGCATCCCCTACGGTGCCAAGGATTTATTAAACGTGGCTGGATATAATACAACTTGGGGTGCTACTCCTTTTAAGTCACAAATTTTTTCTGGAAATGCTGAAATAATTAATCGATTAGAAGCTGCAGGCGCAGTATTGGTAGCCAAATTAACGTTAGGTGCCCTGGCCTGGGGTGATGTGTGGTATGGTGGTAAAACCAGAAATCCTTGGCCCCTTGAGCAAGGTAGCAGTGGATCTTCAGCAGGATCAACATCCGCAACAGTAGCCGGATTGGTCCCTTTTGCGATTGGAAGTGAAACTCGAGGTTCTATTATTTCTCCATCTACTCGATGTGGTGCTACGGGACTGCGTCCCACTTTTGGCCGCGTCAGCAAAGACGGAGCCATGGCACTCAGTTGGACCATGGATAAATTAGGACCCATTTGCAGAAATGCCTTAGACTGTGCATTGGTATTTGAAGCCATCAGAGGAACAGATGGCAAAGATCTCTCTGTAAAAGATGCTCCCTTTAATTATCATTATGATTCAACTATAAAAAATCTTCATATTGGGGTGCTTACTCATGATCAAAATCCTGATTTTTATTCAGAAAATGATCAAAATACTTTGTCATTATTGAAATCTCAAGGATACGATCTGGTCGAAAAAAAATTACCAGAAAATATACCCACAGAGGCTTTGGGTTTTATCTTGCAAGCAGAAGCAGCTGCTGCCTTTGACTTTCTTACCCAATCAAATCAAGATAGCCTGATGGTCAGACAAATAGATAACGCGTGGCCCAATGTGTTTAGAGCGGCTCAATTGATTCCAGCCGTAGCTTATATTCAGGCCAATAGATTGAGATATGAACTTACCTTGCAATTCAACGAATTAATGTCTGATATCGATGTATTAGTGGGTCCCTCATTCAGTCAGCAATTATTAATGACCAATCTCACAGGTCATCCATGTGTGGTGATTCCCAATGGCTCCTATACCGATGAAAATCCAGGATCCATCACACTCTTGGGGAATCATTTCGATGAGGCAAGTATTTTATCCTTGGCCCGCTTTCTACAAGAAATCACTCCTTATGATAAAGAACATCCGGATTTATTCAAGCCCTAGCCATTCTCTCCTTAAAGCATCCGATCTTTCTTAAAAGCATCCCTTACTTACCTCTTAATATTTATTTGACTTTACTGATTCTTTTTAATAAAAAAAACTGAAAATTAGGCTCTAAATATTTCAAACTATTTAAATTAGTATTTACTAAAATTATTAGTAAATGTTTATCAACAATCATAGCTATTTTAGCCTTCGATACGGAACCGTAGCTCCTAAATCTATCCTCAAGATGGCTCAAAAACAGGGTATTAAAACATTGGCACTTACCGATATTAACAATACCTCTGCTTCTCTGGATTTCGTCCGCATGGCACCTAAATATAATATAAAGCCCGTATTAGGTGTGGATTTTAGAAATAACGGTATACAAAAATTTATCATTTTGGCTCAAAACAATAATGGATTTCAACAAATAAATACATATCTATCCCACTTTACCTCCACACAGATATGTGATATCCCTGAGCGGGCAAAGACCTTAAAAGATACGGTTGTAATTTACCCCTACATTAAATGCTGCCATTTTAAATTAAAAAAAAATGAATTCTTGGGTATCAATTCAGAGCACATCCCTGAACTTGAATACAGCAGAACATCATTCAATATCGATAAAATTCTTATCCTTCATACCTGCTCTTTTAGAAATAAAATAGACTTTAATACACATCGACTACTCAGAGCCATTGATCAAAATACCTTACTAAGTAAACTCTCAGCAAATGTACAAGGGCAAGCCACTGACTTATACATTAATGAAAGACTACTTAAACGCAAATTTGCTACATGGCCCAAACTCATTGAAAACACCTATCAGCTACTCGCTCGATGCATCATCTCCTTTGATTTCGAACACATACATTCCAAAAATCAAGAAACATTTTCGGGGGATGAAAAAAGAGATTTTGAATTACTCAAAACACTCTGTGAACAGGGACTTCACTATCGATATCCCAATCCCAATGAAATCATTCTCAATCGAATAAAAAAAGAATTAAATGTCATTTATCAAAAAAACTTTATCTCCTATTTTCTTATAAATTGGGAAATCATCAACTACGCACGAAGCAAAGGCTATTTTTATGTCGGACGGGGCAGTGGTGCCAATAGTATCGTTGCTTATCTACTCAGAATTACAGATGTTGATCCGGTAGAACTTGATTTGTATTTTGAACGATTTATCAATTTTTACCGAAAAACTCCTCCAGACTTTGACCTTGACTTTTCTTGGCGTGATCGAAATGATATCATCGATTTTATTTTTAAACGATTCCCCCACACAGCACTTATTGCCGTCTACAATACTTTTCAATACCGTGCATCTGTACGTGAACTCGGTAAAGTCTTTGGCCTTCCCAAACATGAAATAGACCTCCTTTCAAGAGGGGCCTCAACACAAGAACCTACTTTTGATAAACTATCGAAATTGGTCATTATTTACGCCAAAAGAATTGAAGGCTTTCCCAATTATCTAGGCATTCATGCGGGGGGTATTGTGATTTCTGAAAGGCCAATTAATTATTATACGGCTACGTTCATGCCGCCAAAAGGCTACGCTACCACTCATTTTGATATGGTCACAGCGGAAGACATCGGACTCTATAAATTTGATATACTAAGTCAAAGGGGATTAGGAAAAATCAAAGATGCCGTAAGTATTATCGGAAAAAACCATCCTAATATATCCCCTATAGATATTCATGACATTAAGCGTTTTAAAACCGATGTGAAAATAAAAAAACTACTCCGACTCGGCAAGGTCATAGGTTGCTTTTATGTAGAATCTCCTGCCATGCGCATACTCCTCAAAAAACTACAAGTTGATAGCTATTTGGGATTGGTCGCCGCCAGCTCTATCATCAGGCCAGGCGTAGCCCGATCAGGCATGATGCAAGAATATATTTTAAGATGCCGCTTTCCTGAGCGTATCAAAGAAGTCCACCCCATCATGTTAAAAATTATGCCAGAAACTTTTGGCATCATGGTCTATCAAGAAGATGTCATTAAAGTAGCTCATTATTATGGGAAACTAGATCTTGGAGAGGCCGATGTCCTACGTAGGGGAATCTCAGGAAAATACAGAGGACGATCAGAATTTACAGCGGTCAAAGATAAATTTTTTACGAACTGTGCAAAGGAAAAATATCCTATCGAAGAGGTCAATGAAGTTTGGAGGCAAATTGAAAGTTTTGCAGGTTATGCTTTTGCCAAAGGTCACTCGGCCTCATACGCAGTAGAAAGCTATCAGAGCTTATTTCTCAAAGCCTACTATCCCTTAGAATATTTAGTGGCTACCCTTAATAATTTTGGTGGATTTTATCAAACCGAGCTTTATATTCATGAAGCACGTATGCACGGTGCGCTTATTTCTCCTCCCTGTGTAAACACAGGTGAATTAGCTACCTCTATTTCAGGTAAACACATCCTTCTTGGCTTTATTTTGGTTAAGTCTATCGAAGCCAGTACCGTAGAAAAAATTTGTGCCCATCGAGAAAAGGAAGGCATCTTTAAAGACTTAGATGATTTTATCGAACGCGTGCCTCTTTCTATGGAACAACTCTCTCTTCTCATTAAAATTGAAGCTTTCCGATTTACGGAAAAGAATCCCTACGAATTACTTTGGGAAAGCCATATGAAGATCAATAAAATAAATATGGAAATACGGACTTTCAATCTGTTCAAAGTAGCACGAACGACCTACAAAATGCCTATGTTCAAGCAAATCCCCTTAGCTCACGCATTCAATGAAATAGAATATTTTGGATTCCCTCTTTGTAATCCTTTTGAATTACTGGTCACAAAAGTTCCGCCTTCATTATCTGCAAAGGATTTAAAGCATTACCTCCATCAAGAGGTCATTGTATACGGGTATTTAGTTACCTACAAGAAAACAAGAACAAACACTGGCGCCCTTATGCAGTTTGGAAATTTTTTAGATCATACCGGTCATTTCATCGATACCGTTCATTTCCCTCAAAGCACTATTCAATATCCTTTTAGAGGCAGAGGTAGTTACCTACTAAAAGGGGTCGTTATGGAAGAATTCGATTGTATACATATCAATATAAATCAAATGGATTTTTTGCCTATTGTAGAAGATCCTAGATATACTGATTTAAAAAAAGGAGAAATAACCACATAATATGATACAAGAAACCGCCCCTCGAAACATTATGCACATTGATTTGGATACTTTTTTTATCTCTTGTGAGCGCTTGATCAATAGCCGACTTATAGGTAAACCTATCTTGATTGGAGGTGTTTCTGATCGAGGCATCGTTGCTTCTTGCAGTTATGAGGCTCGACATTTTGGGATCCACTCGGCCATGCCCATGAAAATGGCTAAAAGACTTTGTCCTGAGGCCATCGTATTAAGAGGTAATTCAGAAACTTATTCCAAACATTCCCAAAATGTCACGGACATCATCCGAGAGGCAGTGCCTATTTATGAAAAAAGTTCAATTGATGAATTCTATATTGATTTGACTGGCGTAGATAAATTTTATAGTTGCCAAAATTTTTCTTCTGAATTACGTCAAAAAATCATAAAAGAAACGGGTCTTCCTATCTCCTTTGGATTATCTTCCAATAAGACGGTTTCTAAAATAGCTACCAGCGAAGCCAAGCCCAATAACCAACTCAGTATTTTCAAAGGACATGAAAAGCCCTTTTTAGCCCCCTTGTCTATTAGAAAAATACCTATGGTAGGAGAAAAAAACTATCGTATATTATGTGATTTAGGTATTCGAAAAATTCAAACCCTTCAAGAAATGCCAGTCAATATGATCAGCAAAGTATTGGGTAAAAATGGCACTGGACTTTGGAAAAAAGCACATGGCATAGATCTTAGCCCAGTCATCTCTTATCAAGAGCGCAAATCCATATCTACAGAACGCACCTTCAATGTAGATACTACAGACATCGGTAAGCTAAAGTCCTTACTGACAGCTATGGCAGAAAATCTTATTTTTCAATTGCGTAGGGGTAATAAACTGACGGCTTGTGTCACCATAAAACTTCGATATTCAGACTTTCAAACCTATACAATACAAAAAAGAATTCCGTATAGCGCTTCAGATCAAGTCATTTTACCCATCGTGATGACATTGTACGAAAAACTCTATCAAAAAAGGCTTCTGGTGCGATTGATAGGCGTCAAGTTCAGTCATCTGGTAGGTGGGGGTCATCAAATTCATCTATTTGAAGATTCTGAAAATATGTTCAATCTATATCAAGCCATGGATAAGATTAGAGATAAATACGGAGACCGCCTGGTTATGCGTGCTTCTGGCTTTGGCGCTAAAACCATTAGTAGATGGAACCCATTCACGGGAGGACCTCCTCCACTACTTGCTAATCGTCGTTCCTAACGATAAAAGGTAAGTTTTACTAAACTACCAAAGGTTTTCATGAGGTTCCTCGAAGGACTTGACTCAAATATGTAATTTTATACCAGAAATGAATTTTGTTAAAATTATTTGCTTTTTATTCCTACTGATCCCTCATCTCATGGTGAACGCTCAGGATCTCAAGCGTGTATTCAGAGCACTTGAAAGAAAGGATGTCGCAAAAGCTAAGGAACTCCTAGAAAGTCAAATTTCTAAAGATTCCATTAATCCGGGTAGTCGGTGGATGTATGCCCGACTATTGTCTTGCGATAGCCTTCCCGAATACTATGACCTAGATCAAGCCCGCATTTATGCCCAACGGGCGGTTGTTGATTTTCAACGGGCAGATGAAAAAATAAAATTAACTTTTATCATGGATTCATTTAGCCTCCTTGATATCGAGAAAACCAATACTAACATCGAAAATCAAACCTATGAAAAAACCTTATCCCGCTATACGCTGGATGCCTTTCATTATTTTCTTTCGTTATATCCCAAAAGCGCTTATAGCGAAGAATTCTTCTATAATATCGATAGCTTAGCTTTTGATTCGGTAACACAGATTCATAACTGGAAATCCTATGAAAATTATGTAAAGGTATATTCCACATCCAGATTTTCAGAACGTGCACAAGCCCATTACGAACGGCTCCTTTATGAAGAAAAAACAGCAAATAATGACCTTAATGAATTTAAAAAATTTATCAATGAGTACCCAAACTCTCGATATGTAACCGCAGCCATCGATGTTATTTTCGAGCGAACATTAGACCTTAATACATCCCATTATTTTTTAGATCATCTACAAAACTATCCTCAAAGCCCACACAACGAGGAATTGTTATCGATTTTATACCATATGAGCCCAGAAGTATTTTTTAAGCTTTCTGCTTTCCCTGCATTCGAAGAAAAGATAGATTCGCTACAGGTCATTTCTCAATTAAATGCGCAACCACTATTGCCTTTCTTAGAACATGGAAAAATTGGCTTCATGAATTTAGAAGGAACCCCTATCTTAAACCCTAAGTATCACTCCCTTTTAAAGCAGGAGCTGCTTTGCCAAACATTACAAGGCGACATTATAGGGGTCAGCAGTGCCTCCGGAATGAAGCAACTGATCAACAGAGCGGGTACTTCCATCTATTCAGGCCCCATGATCACTTATGAGGACCTGGGCTTTGGATTTGTAAAAATCAAAGAATCCACACAAATAAAAATCATCCATAAGTCAGGAAAATTACTGTTCGATAAACTCATAGACGCCGCAATTGTAGGGGGACGATGGCTCAAGATCAGAAGAGAAGAGGGCTGGGCATTGGCTACCTATACGGGTAAAATACTCACTCCCTTCACTTATGATGAGATCAATACGGTAGGCAATTTTTGGGCGTTTCGTGTGGGGGAGGAAATCGCCTTTCATCACCTATCTTTTGTTCAAAAAGGCATCGAAAAAAAACAACTAACTCCTAATTTTTTAGCAGATGACTATGAGTTGATCAATGATTCTTTAATACTACTTTATCATGAAACCAAACAAGCCTTGCTTGAAAGTAATATGAACTTCCTCATACCTTGGGAAGCAGACCGTGATATTTATGTTGGTGATACCTATCATTATACGCAAGGCATATCAGATTATAAGATATATCATAAGCAAATCATTAAAGATTTGGGTACAAATGTTTTTGAAGATCTCATTGACCATCAGCCCTGGTTGGGCCTCAAAAAAATTCATTGGTACTTAATCAAACCGAAGGATGCATTTATCAAGGTAGATTCCATTCAATCCTTACGTGAATTGGCATTGGTCATTCGTGATTCTGATTCTTCCTATGTACTCTTCCACAATGAGCAATCGATTCTTATAAATAAAGAAGTTACCGTAAACAGTCTGCTGTCTCGTGATGGTCAAGGAAAAGTAAGGGCCCGTTATTTACTCAAAACCCATAAAAATGCACGGGAAATCTACAATAAAGAAGGTAAGCTAATGTTCAAGGGTAGTTTTGATCAAATAGATCTACTAACAGATTCTCTCTTTAAAATTACTCTTAAAGGTAAGCAAGGTGTATTGGATCAAAAAGGGAATGTGATCATTCCCATTGAATATGATTTTATTGAGCAAAAAAATCAACTCGCACAATTACTAAAAAATGGAAAGATAAAAGGATTTGATTTAAATCATAACATTGAGCTCTCTGATCAATACGAAGGTGTATCTCAGCGGTTGGGTCCTTATTATTTAACGAAAAAAAGATCATTTAAAGGATTAATAAACCGTGAGGGTGTTGTGGTCATTGACTTTAAATATCAAAATATAATAAGCCTCAATGATTCCTTATTTTGGGTACAAACAGATAGCAGCTGGTCCCTTATAACTGATCATCAAAAAAATATCCTAAAAGGAATAAACACTTATACACAAATCACTGATAATGTATTTCGTTATTTAAAAAATAATAAATTTGGACTCATTTATGGGGACCAATCTATTCATTATCCTGCTGAGTACGATGCCATTCGATCTATTTCAAATCAGAAAAAACCCCTCTTTCAATTCGAAATATTTATCGCATCCGCTCCTTTCCACATCATAATTACCAAGGATTTTAGTGGTAATCTCATACATTCTCAAGCATATAGACCCCATGAATATGAGCAAATAGTTTGTGACTTCTGAAAAATTAGCACTTTACAATCAACTCACCTGAGCTATCAACGCTTTATGAATACTCAAGATCTGGGGAAGTAATAAGTTTCTTTCATCATTATTGATAATGAAATGTGCCAATAAACTAGTTTCTGCCGCTGGCAACTGGAGAGATATAATCGCTTTAATATCTTTCTTATCTCGATGTAAATCACGAGTCAAAACTCTTTTAATTCTCAGTGCACTTGGTGACAAAACCAAAATAATTTGGTCTAATTCAGTGTGTGAAGAGGTTTCAAAAATTAAGGCTGATTCTTTTAATAAAACTGGACTGGAATCATGCAATGCTACCCATCTAGTAAAGTCAGCGCCTACTTCTGGATGAACCATCGCATTTAATCGAGCTAAAATCTTTTCGTTATTAAAAGATTTACGTGCAATGAAGGACCTATTTAATCCTTGCTCAGTATAACTTTCTGAGCCCAATAATTCAATCAGTTGAGACTTAATATTTGGGTCATGAGCCATCAGCCATTTGGCTCGTCTATCGGCATCATACACTGGTAGCCCCAGTTTATTAAAAATACTACTTATCAGGCTCTTACCACTCCCGATCCCCCCAGTAATACCTATCAATAACGGACTATTCCTCATTTTCGTACCGAAATCTCACTTTTTGGGAGTCTATATTCACGATTCGCAAGGTATCAGGATACTTGATCAGTACGGGTACACCCAAAGAATCTGTTTTTAAAAAATCATAATCTAAGACTACATAAAAATCCTCTGACGAAAAATCCTCTTTAAAAGACTCCTTGACCCTATAGGTCACATCTACTATAGAATCTAGCAGCGTAGTCACTCGATTGGAAGGGAAATTCTGCAAGATAATTGGAACCCCTATCTTAACATTTTTAAACTTATCCACCTCAAAACTCACATTGACCTCACTAGGATAAGATTGAATGAGGTCTTCAAATACTATGGGAACTTCTACCCTACCATTAAAATCCTCATCGATATTATTCTCGTCTAGGGTAATGTAGAAATCTGATTCAAAAGAGTTAATAATAGATTTAGGTCCGGTCAACACAACATGGTCAGGTTGAATGGTTATATTAGACATAAGTTGATAATCTTCTTCAAGGGGTAAGCTCAAGCTATCTACCTTTAATATCATCTGCTTCGTTATCTTTCGTTCAATGCTAAGGAATAAAGTATCTGTAACAATATAGTTTATAGTAAGCCCTTTTAACTGATCCTCAACAATTGGGCTCAAAAATGATTTGGTCAGAAAATTGACTTCGGAGGGATTATCTAGTTCTACCTTGATAGGGTCAATACTAAATATCAACGTCCTTCTGAATAAATTCCAGCCGCCACTGCTGACATCTATTTTAATCGTAGTTGGCAGCGAATTCATGACTACAGTGCTGTCTACATTAAAAACGAATTCAATTGGATAACTGATCAGCGCACTATGTGACTTATTCAGTGCCCTAAAAAGCCAAAAGGTAGCAGCCCCCATGATGGAGATCAATACTACCTTCCAGTTATTTGTGAACTTATTGAAGTTGATCATCAAATCATACCTAAGCTATTTCTTGGATATGTATTGAACACTGGTATCCAATGAGAGAGATGATTTCTCAACCACCAACTTATTCCCCCGATCTACATCAAGGGTAATCGTAGCCTCATCAACCGAAAATACTTTTCCATGTATCCCCCCCAACGTCACTACCATATCTCCTTTTTTCACCGCTTCAATAAATTTTTTGGTGTCCTTTTGCTTTTTTTGCTGTGGACGAATAAAAAAGAAGTAAAATATAGCGACCATACCTCCCAGCATGATGAATTGAGAATAGTTATTTCCTGATGCCTGTAAAAATATGATTTCCAACATATCGGCTTATGATGGATTTGCCTTGTTTACATTCGCTTTAATTTTCAAGCGGGTCACCTTAGGATAAGTATTGGCCGTAACGGTTACCGTCTTGTTCTGAACACCTGGCTTACTTCTACTGTTAAACTGCACCTTAATCTCTGCTTGTTCTCCAGGAGCAATAGGTGCTTTAGGCCATACAGGCACGGTACATCCGCAAGAAGCAGTGGCACTGCTAATGATTAAAGGAGCGTCGCCCTCATTGACGAATGAAAAAACGTGATCTACTACGTCTCCTTCTGTAATGGTACCAAAGTCAAAACTTTCTTCTGAAAATTTGAACGTCGGAAGTGGGCCATCTGGCTTTACATCCGGCACTTTGGCTGAAGTCGGTACCGCCGGAGTAGTTCTTACTCCATTTTTAGTCTCTAATTGGGCCATCTTGCCTTCTAATTTAGCTAGGCGTGATTCCAATTCTTTATTCGAACAACTGAAACCCATCACAGCTAGGCTCAAAATCCATGTAATTTTAGTTATCTTTTTCATTTATATTGAAATTTTATTCAAATTTATAAAAATAGTGGCTTAAAATAGCCCTTTTGTTATTTAATCAATCTGATTTTTTTATCTGATCAATTAAACCATTCACATCATCAAGCAGCTCTTCGGCCTTTTGTTTGGTGTCATCGATGATTTTTTCTCCTTCTGACTTGGCCTTATTGTCTTTTAAATCTTTGCCCTCTACAAGCTCTTCCATCAACTCCTCCACTCTTTTTTTATACTTATCTAGCAAGAATGATAGCCGATCGCGTGTATGTGTTCCTTTCTCAGGAGCAAATAAAAGCCCCAAAATACTTCCAGCAAAAATACCGAATAGAAAGGCAAAAAATGAATTTCCTGAATTTTTACTCATAATTTTTTTATTTATTATCTATTAACCCTCTACCGCTTTTTTTAATAATACCCTCCGAAGATAACTCGTTTGCCAAAACATCCAAAATTCCATTCACAAATTGTTTGCTTCTTGGCGTACTGTAATTTTTGGATATCTCAATATATTCATTGATGGTCACCTTGATCGGAATGCTCGGAAAGGTCATCATTTCTGCTAAAGCCATTTTCAAAATTACCAAGTCAGTCATGGCCATTCGAGAGGCATCCCAATTTTTCGCTCTTTGAGAAATGATCATTTCCAACTCATAATCGCGCCTCATCGTTTCGGAAAATAAAGTTTCAAAATACTCAAAATCTTCATCTTCGTTGTGACTCAATGGTTGTAATTTTAGAAGGTTTTCAAAATCAAAATGCTTAAATGTTTTGAGAACCATACTCCTAATGATGGGTTTATTTTCATTCCATCTCAAGTCATTTTGATCAAAATAGTCCCCAATGATCTCACTTTTAAAAATAACTTTTTTATATAGGTATTGTACACATTCTCGTTGCTGTTCTTGGGTGGGCTCTTTGAGTTCCTGAAAGCGTGTCATGAATTCATCTAACCTCAAAACATTTTTGTACCACTGCACCACAACATCACTTTCCGTTTCCCATTCAACTTCCTCTTTTTTTGCCGCTTCGTACAAGTTAGGATCCTCTTTGATCTTTGCAATCAACACGTTACTAGATAAATTTCCACTCGGGGCTGACTTAGCAGGACTACTTTTTATTTTATCCTGGTCTTGCTTGTCCACAAAGGCAAATGAAACAGGTAGTAGTAGTATTTTTAGATATAACTTTTTAAGTCGAGCACGCTCGGCCATCATATTCTTTCTGATGCTTTTTACCTCTGCCGTGATCAGATTTTTATATTTTAGATAGCTATTTTCAACTTCTTGAAGATCTTCCTCATCCAGTGCTACCATCTTCTGCGACGATTCATCTACAAACTTCTTTCTGAAACAGGTCCTAATTAAATTTTGTTTGGTTTCAAACAACTCACGATCCGAAAAATCATGCATCGCAGGGTCTAAAGCGTATTTTGCAACCAACTCTTCTTCAATCAGATCGCATACAGACACTTTCATTAAGCAATAGCTATACAAAGACTGCATGGCCTTAACTCTTAAAACCCTCCTATTTAACATTTTAAAGAACTTTAATCTATTTAAAAAGTAGGTGATTTGAGCCTACTAAAATCTTCGATACGCTTCGTTGCTATATTCAAGGCAGCTTGATGCGTCGTAATATTATTTATCGCAGCAAAATTAATCACATCAGTGGTCATTTTATAAATATCTTCCGTCTTTTCTAAAACTTTAGACCGATGGTAATTTCCTTGCTGTTCAAAATAAACATTAATGATCCCGCCTGAGTTGATGAGAAAATCTGGACCATAAAGTATATCTTGATCCTGAAGCATTTTTGCATGTAAAGCTTCATCCTCCAATTGATTATTAGCGCCTCCTGCAATAATTTTACACCTCATCTTAGGTATGGTCTGACTGTTAATCGTAGCCCCCAAAGCACAGGGTGCATAAATATCTACGTCTGCCTGATAAACTTCATCCGCCGCCACCACAGTAACCTTAAAACGCTCTGTTATCTTTTTAATCTTATCTTCAAAAATGTCTGACACCAGAATATGTGCTTGTTCCTTCACCAGTAGTTCAATCAAATAGGAACCTACATTTCCCAAACCTTGGACCAATATTTTTTTGCCTGCCAAGGCATCTGTCCCATAAACTACTTTAGCACAAGCCTTCATCCCACAAAAAACGCCATATGCGGTTACGGGACTAGGATCTCCGGATCCACCACTTTTTTCTGGAAGACCTGCTACAAAAGGCGTCTCCATGCGGATGTATTCCATGTCCTGCGTGGTCATATTGACATCTTCAGCCGTCCAATATTGCCCCCCCAAACCATTGACAAACTTCCCAAATCGACGCATCAATTTTTCGCCTTTAATTTTTTTAGCATCTCCGATGATTACTGCTTTACCACCCCCAATATTTAATCCGGCAATCGAATTTTTAAAAGTCATTCCTCTAGACAACCTTAAAGCATCTTGTATGGCAGCTTCCTCTGAGGTATAATTCCACATACGTGTCCCTCCCATAGCAGGACCAAGCACCGTGTTGTGAATAGAAATAATTGCTTTCAATCCCAACACATGATCACTGCAAAAAGTGAGTTGTTCATGTGACATGTCCCACATTTTATCTAAAATTGTTTGACTTTTCAGTTGAATGGAGTCTTTTCCCATTATTAAAAGAAATTCTAATCTAACTTTGCTATCATTTTAAGTCAGAACAATAAACTAAGAGTCAAAAATACTTTGTTTATATCAAATTATCACTCAGAATTTCAATCCTTTTATAGCCTGTGAATGATTTAGCCTATTTGAATAAATACCTATTTAAATATAAGTATCACCTTATACTGGGTACGCTATTTATCATCATTGCCAATTATTTTTCCATCATACCTGCGGTTTTGGTAAGGTATTCATTTGACCTATTAAAGGGTAATTATGAGCTTTTTAAACTCTTTAATGGTTTTGATCTTCAAACCGATGCTTATGCATTGTTTGCAAAATCTATTTGGATCTTAGGTATATTAATATTGATCTCTGCACTTTTGAGAGGCATTTTTATGTTTTTCATGAGGCAAACTATTATTGTGATGTCTCGAATCATTGAATATGACCTAAAAAATGAAATTTTTGAGCATTATCAAAGTTTACCCTTAAGCTTTTACAGAAAAAACAATACAGGGGATTTAATGAACCGAATATCCGAAGATGTCAGTAAGGTTCGCATGTATTTCGGACCCGCCATCATGTATGGGATTACCTTACTCACCTTGTTCCTAATGGTCATCCCTTTTATGTTTTCTATTAATTTTAAACTGACTATTTATTCCTTAATTCCGCTTCCTATACTCTCTTTAAGTATTTATCTAGTCAATAATATCATTCATAAGCGTTCAGAAAAAATTCAAGAAAGCTTATCCAATTTATCAACGTTCGTTCAAGAAGCCTTTTCTGGCATTCGAGTAATAAAAGCTTTCGATCGAGAGGAAGATATCAATCTTCAATTTGAGAAAGAAAGTACAGACTATAAAAATAAATCCTTAAAACTCGCTTTTGTTCAAGCGGTTTTCTTTCCTCTTATCATGTCTCTTATTGGACTGAGTGTTATTCTCACTATTTACATTGGTGGCGTTGAGGTTTTTAATGGAAGTATCAGTACGGGTGTAATTGCTGAGTTTGTTATTTATGTGAACTTATTAACATGGCCCGTCGCCGCATTGGGTTGGATTACCAGTATCATCCAACAAGCGGCAGCTTCTCAAAAGAGAATTAATGAATTTCTCGAAACAAAGACGGATATAATTTCTATAGAAAATTTAGAAAAAAATTTAGAAGGAACCATTGAATTTAAGAACGTAGATTTTATTTATCCCGATTCCGGTATTCATGCCTTAAAAAATATTTCATTCAGGGTCAATCAAGGAGAATCTGTGGCCATCATCGGCAATACGGGTTCTGGGAAAAGTACCCTCGCCAACTTAATTTGTCGAATGTATGATATTACTTCTGGGTCCTTAAAAATAGATGGACAATCCATTCAGAGATATAATCTTTCATGCTTAAGGTCACAAATCGGCTTTGTTCCGCAAGACGTGTTTTTGTTTTCAGATAGTATTCGGAATAATATCGCTTTTGGTAATCCAGATATGAATGAAGAAAAAATCATTCAAGCGGCTAAGGACGCAGATTTACTCAATAATATTGCTGATTTACCTAACGGATTTAATACACGAGTAGGAGAAAGAGGCATCACCTTATCAGGAGGCCAAAAACAGCGTGTATCTATTGCTCGTGCAGTAGCAAGAGAACCCAAAATACTCATTTTAGATGATGCCCTATCCGCCGTGGATACTAAGACCGAAAATACAATTCTTGAAGCGATGGCAAAAATAATGAAAGGACGTACTTCATTAATTATTTCTCATCGGGTATCCTCGGCAAAGTTGGCCAGTAAGATCATTGTGCTCCTAGATGGTTCCATTATCGAACAAGGTTCCCATGAGGATCTATTAGAAAAAAATGGGGCCTACAAAGGCATCTATGACCAGCAATTGTCTCAGGATAAAGAAAATCCAGCCTAATTTTTTGACCACGCTTCGATAATCTTTGAATTATCCGGATAATGCATTTCAAAAATAAAATTGCTTAATTCAATATTAAAACTATCTGCTTTTTGTTTTAATTTTAGTTCTACCTCTGTCGCATTAGGCATCACCGTGGGATGCATACTTAAAAAAGCGACCAACTTTTGATGGCAATCAAATTCTCTGAGTTCATAATCGATAGGTACCTTTGCACTTTCTTCTGCCAGAATAACCCCTATAAAAAGACTCACTTCGCCCTCATTCAATTTGGAATTTTCAAAACTGACTACGGTCAAAATCCCCTTCAAGGTGCTGTCCAAAACCATCGCACGACTTTCTGTATAATATTCCTCAATGGTCTTTGAGGTCTGGCGTCCTGAAAAAGATCGGCCTACTACCAAACGGTGGTCCGCTCCTAAATGATAAACTACAACCTCCTGGTATCCACCCAAAAAAGTATAAACGTAATGAATGCAAAAGGTCATGATCAGTATTGAAAAAAAGATGATGATCGCATAGGTATTTTTTGAGTTCCACTTCACAGGATCACCTCTTTAAATTGCATCTCATGCAGTTTGGCATAATAGCCTTTCCTACTTAATAAGTCATCATGGGTTCCTTGCTCTTTGATCTCTCCTTTATCTAGCACCATGATGTTGTCTGCATTTTGGATCGTAGACAACCTGTGAGCCACAACAATGGCAGTTCTACCCTTCATTAACTTACTTATGGCCCCTTGAATTAAAAATTCTGTGTCCGAATCAACCGAAGAGGTTGCTTCATCTAAAATGATGATTTTAGGATCATACACCAAAGCTCTCACAAAAGAAATCAACTGCCTTTGACCCACAGACAAAGTAGCTCCGCGTTCCATTACATCATAATCATAACCCCCAGGTAACCGCTCAATAAAAGTACTGGCACCTACCAAATCAGCAGCTTGATACACTTGCTCATGGGAAATCTTTGGATTCTTGAGGGTAATGTTGTTGAAAATAGAATCTGAAAATAAAAATACATCTTGCAAAACCACCGCAATATTCTTTCTTAAAAAAGAAAGCTCATAGTTATTTATTTCCTGACCGTCTAGGTAAATATGGCCTTTATTAACCTCGTAAAATCTGTTTAGTAAATTTACAATGGAGCTTTTCCCCGCCCCAGTGGCACCCACCAAAGCTAAAGTTTTACCAGATTTCACCTCAAATGAAATGTTTTTAAGGACCCAGTCCTCTTCGTTGTAGGCAAACCAAACCTGCTCAACTTTTACCGTTCCCTTGAGTGCCTTTAATTCTAAAGCACCTGTATTGGATGTCGTTTCTTTATTGTCAAGCAAATCTATTATTCGTGTCGCACAAATAATACCCATTTGTAAAGTGTTGAATCGATCTGCAATCATTCTGATCGGCCTAAAAAACATTTGTATGTACATAATGAATGCTATCAAAACGCCCACCTCAATCCGTTCTTGAATTACGCCTCCTGCGCCGAACCAAACGACCAATCCAATACCAGAGGCTTGAACGATCTCGGCGACAGGAAAATAAATCGAATAATACATCACTGATTTAATGTTAGCCGTACGATGTTCTTTATTTATTTCTTTAAACTTTTTAAGCTCTGTTGACTCACTATTGAATATTTGAACAATGTTCATCCCCGTAATATGCTCCTGTACGAAAGTATTAAGATTGCTCACTGCAGTGCGCACGGTATTGAATGAAACTTTGACCCGCTCTTTGAATATATAAGTAGCTAAAATTAAAATGGGCAATATCGAAAGACTGATCAAAGCCAATTCCCAGTCAATGTAAAGCATAAAACCAAAGATGACCAGAAGCTGTAATAAATCTCCAATGATGGCGGCTAACCCTTGACTAAATACTTCCGCGAGGGTCTCAATATCTGAAACATTTCGTGTCACCAATCTCCCTATGGGAGTTTGATCAAAAAACTTCAACCTCAGTGATTGAACATGTCTGAAGAGTTTAATTCGAATATCCTTAATTACAAATTGCCCCAAGACACCTGAAAGAAAAGTATGTAAGTATTGGACTATAGATTGAAGCAACAATAAACCCAAAAGCAATACTATCATATAAACTAAACCTTCATAATCTCCTAAGGCAATTTGATTGTCAATAATGATTCTAATAACATAGGGTCTCAAAGGTACAATGGCAGCCATAGAAATGGTCAAAAAGACCAGCATCCAAAACTGATGCATATAAGGCTTAGCAAAAGCAAAAAGCTTTTTAAGAACTTTTAAATCTACTATTTTTTTTGCTTGAATGGACTCTTGATTCACGTATCTAAATTTAAATAAATATCTTTTGGATATTCGACTTTTGATAAAAATAGACCTGCAGCAGGAACGGAGACTCCTGCATTAGCTCTTTTCTTTGCGGCTAAAATCTCGCTAAAACGATCAATCGTTATTTTTTTAGTCCCCACCTCGAGCAAGGTCCCCACCAAAGCTCGCACCATTCCCCTCAAAAAACGATTGGATTGAACCAAAAATACATAGCCCTCCTCAACTTCCCTCCACTCTGCTTTGAGTATGTGGCAATTAAAATGATTAACGTCCGTATTTACCTTACTCAACGCTTCAAAATCCGTCCAATTTACAAGAACAGCACAAGCCCCTGCAATGCTACTTAAGGCTACAGGCGCATGCAAATAATGAGAAGTCCCGACTTTAAAAGGGTTTTTATTGAGATGCATGTGGTAGGCATAGCTCCTAGATAGCGCATCAAACCGAGCATGGGCCTCTTGGGTAACTGAATGAATCTTACGAATCGCTATTTCTCGGGGTAAGTAAGAATTTAGTTTAAACTTAAGTCTTTCATTATCAACATTTTCAGCATCGAAATGTGCTATTTGACAAGAGGCATGAACACCTGCATCGGTACGGCCACTCCCCACTATAGGAGTTTTTACTCCCAACAAATCACCTAGGGCTTTTTCAATGGTTTCTTGAATCGACATCGCATTGGGCTGGTATTGCCAACCATGGTACTTTGACCCATCATAGCTAATCTCTAGAAAAAAGCGCATGCCGCAAAATAAAGCTAATCTATTTGTCTTTTTACAATCGGATGTATTCTTTTGCCTTAAATAATATTAATATGATTCAACGCGTTCAATCTATTTCCCTTGCAATGGCTGCCATAGCCATGGGACTTATGCTGTTTTTTCCCCTATGGCAAAAAGCAAGTATTGAAACCTCGGAAGTAGCTACCCTCGATGCTTTTCATTTAACCTATGAAGTTCTGGACCCTATTACCGGATCTGCACAAAATATCTTAAAAAACACATTTTATATTGCCTTATTGGGTAGCCTATCTGCAGCCCTCTCTATTTATTCTATTTTTCAATACAAAAACCGTTTACGCCAAATCCAATTGGGGGCATTGAACAGTTTAGTAATGGGGATAACCCTCGGGACATTGATGTACTTTGTTTTCAAGGCAGAAACGCTTCTTGACCCTACGCAGCAAGGAAATTATCTCTTCGGTTTTTACCTCCCTTTGGCTGCCCTCTTTTGTAATTTTGCTGCCAATCGATTCATCCGAAAAGATGAAAAATTGGTCAAAAGTATGAATCGTATTCGGTAAGGTTTAAACTGACCCACTGACTTTACTGGCATAAATACTGCCAAGTTGGCACATTAAATTACCATCTGCGCAAATGGAATAGTATTTGATAATGTTTTTATTATTCAGAATTTATTTAGTTGACGAACATGCAAGAAAAAGGTAACATTTCCATACATACAGAGAACATCTTCCCCATCATTAAGAAGTTCTTATATTCAGATCATGAAATTTTCTTAAGAGAGCTGGTTTCAAATGCCGTCGATGCCTCTCAAAAAATTAAACGATTAGCCGCTCTAGGTGAGTACAAACAAGAAGTCGGCAAGCTCAGAGTTGAGGTTGAGGTAAATAAAAAGAAAAAAACTATCTCAATTAAAGATAATGGGATCGGTATGACTGCTGAGGAGATTAAAAAGTACATCAATCAAATTGCTTTTTCAGGAGCTACGGAATTTGTTGAAAAATATAAGGATAAAGGTGAAGATCAACAAATTATAGGTCATTTTGGGCTGGGGTTTTATTCTGCTTTCATGGTCTCAAAACAGGTTGAAATAGAAACTCTCTCTTTTAAGGAAGGTTCTGTTCCTGCCAAATGGATTTGTGATGGTGAAACGGAATTTGAAATCAAATCCTCAAAGAAAAAAACGCGAGGTACAGTGGTCACGCTTCACATTGCTGAGGATTCCGAAGAATTCTTGGAAGATACAAGAATACAAGGTGTTCTGGACAAATATGGTAAATTTTTACCCATTCCCATCAAATTTGGCACCAAAGAGGAGAGTATTCCGGATGGTAAGGACAAAGATGACAAACCTAAATACAAGTCGGTCAAGAAAGACAACATCATCAACGACTCAGAACCAATTTGGACCAAAAGCCCAAATGAGCTCAAAGATGAGGACTACCTAAAGTTTTACAAAGAGTTGTATCCTATGAGTGAAGATCCATTATTTTGGATTCACTTGAACGTAGACTATCCCTTTAATCTAACAGGGATTTTGTACTTCCCTAAGCTAAAAAAAGATTTTGAGATTCAACGTAATAAAATTCAATTATATTCGAGACAAGTATTCATCACCGATGAAGTGAAAAACGTAGTTCCTGAATTTCTTCAGTTGCTACACGGTGTTATTGATTCTCCAGATATTCCTTTAAATGTATCCAGAAGTTATCTACAAGCAGATAGTAATGTCAAAAAAATTAACGGTTATATTACTAAAAAAGTAGCAGATAAACTCAACGAACTGTTCAAAGAGGATCGAACCAGTTATGAGGCTAAATGGAATGACATTGGTATTTTCGTAAAATACGGAATGATTTCAGAGGAAAAGTTCCACGATAAAGCGAAGGACTTTGTGCTCCTAAAAAATACAGCTTCCAAGCTTTTCACTTTTGAGGAGTATAAAACTTTCATCGATGCTAATCAAGTCAATAAGGACAAACAAAAAGTAGTTTTGTATGCCTCAAATGAGGATCAACAACACAGTTACATAGACGCTGCACAAAAAAGAGGTTATGACGTCTTGATTTTAAATGAGGCTCTCGACAGTCATTTCATCAATCATTGTGAGCAAAAATTCGAAGTTACCTTCAAGCGAGTCGATGCCGATGTCGTGGATAAGCTCATCGATAAAGGAGAAGCTAAAACGTCTGTACTCAGCGAAAAAGAAGAAAAAGCTATAAAGGAAATCTTTGAAAAAGCCATCGATGATAAAAATAACAGCGTTACGGTAGAAACCATGGCTACAGATGATTTACCAGTTACCATAACTCTTCCTGAGTTTATGCGAAGAATGAAGGATATGCAAGCGGCCGGTGGCGGTGGTCCCATGATGTTTGGTGATTTGCCCGTGAATCTAGCCATTGCCGTGAATGCCAATCACAGTATTGTCCAAAAAATCATTGCCTCCAAAAAAGAGGACAAGAAGATTGATTTGGCCAAACAAGCTTATGACCTGGCGCTACTTTCGCAAGGCATGCTGACCGGCAAAGCACTGACTGATTTCATCAAGCGAAGTGTCGATCTCGTCGCGCATTAAAATGTTTACTAAAGGGAATTGCTAGGTCATGTCTTTATTAAAGCAATCATGAAGCAATCGATCAGTGTCTCCATTTTTTTATGGCTTCCAGCGGCGTATGACAATTTTTTGAAACTGTTTTGTGTTAATACAACATGAAACCCCTGCTTTATAGCTTTTGCCTAATCACCTTACTCCCTTTAATGGGTCAAGAAGCTGCCATCATTGACCTATTTAAAGTGGCTTATGAAACGCCTTTGACCATCGCGCTCAAAGATCTCAAAGCAGAGGAAGATCCTGATCTTGTCCCTGAGACCAAAAAGAAAAAAAAGCCAAATCCTAAGGTCTATTATGGTATTAAAGGAAAAAAAGGTTTTGTTAAAACAACCAGGGGAAGAAATACTACTTCGGAGTTATTTTATTTTTTAAAAGACAAAGATTTTGAGAATCCCAGTTTATTTGATCAGAATTTTTATTATTTCGATCGAAAAAAAAAGCGTATCGTTAATTCCAGAAAGATTAAAGAAGGTCAAAAAATTGGCTTACTTCACGGGAAATATATCAAAAAACTTAATGATGAGATCATAGAAAAAGGATTTTATTACAAAGGAAAAAAACACATGCGGTGGGTACGTTTTGATCGAAATGATATCCTACAAGATAAAGAAATCTATTGGAAAGGATGGACACAACAATCATTATTGAGATTTTATGATCTCAGACGTGAAAACCTAAGAGAAGTGATCCCTATCCATTTTGGAGACCGACAAGGCACTTATTATGCCTTTCATTCCAATGGTAATGTGGCCTCTACGGGCGAATATATGTTCGATGAAAAAATAGGATTATGGCGAGAATATTACGAAAATAAAAGATCTAAGCGGGAAATAAAATATCCAAAAGAGCCTTTTCAAAAAGGGACACCTCCTACTATTTTAAGAGAATGGAATGAAAAAGGGGTATTGATTTATGACAGTCGTAAGCTTTAATGAGGCAGATTAGACAATTTAATCAGATATTGCCTCAAATAAAGCATTAAAATTGATAGTAATGTAATTATCAATCCCACTTGAACATCGAATAATAAAGAGCTTACCCCTAAGACGAGCAAAAACCAAATGGGGAAGATGAACATGGTTAAGACCCATTTCATTGAGCCATAAAAAACAATATCTTTTATATCTGATAAAATAGATTGAAGCAACCATAAGGGACCAAAGTTAAAAATACCTAAACATTTGCCTACCCCACATAAAATTTTATTGGGCTTCCCTAATGATTTTAATCCTTCTCCCAATGGGATGCCTTCTCTTAATTGCTCAAATGGACGTGATTCATTATGTCGGTTAATACGATCTCTTTCTTCTAGATAGGCCGAACTCTCTTTGGGAATCAATAGACAGGCACGCATACCCCGCTCAATAGCCTTCTTCATTTGATTGACCCCTTTGGCTTTTTGCCCAAGATAGAGCGGTATGAAATCCTTCACAAATATAGGTTGACCATAAACAATAGAAATTTTATGCAAAGGTCTTTGATGATGGAAATAATTTAGCCCAATCGGTATGATTTGAAGGTCTAAATGACCCATTTTTTCTTGTGCCTCAAGTGCCATTCTCGAACTCCCTTTAGATAAGCGACGTAAGAAAAAATCATTGCCATGATTCCCCTCTGAAAAAATCGTTAACGCATGTCCTTGAGACAAACACCTATTTATTTTTCTGAAGGTTTCTTCGTTTTTGGCCAATTGACTAAACCCATCTCTAATCCGATAAATAGGAATCATGTTAATAGCATCCATAAACCATTCATACTTTTTCTTAAACACATCCGATCGAGTAACAGAATAAGTAGTTTTTGGTGATAACCCTCCAATAATCAAAGCATCCATAAATGCATTTTGATGATTGGAAGAATAAATAACTGGCTGATCCTTTGGAATATTGTCCTTACCAATAATCTCTACTTTTCCAAAGAATATACGGACAACAAAGCGACAATAATATCTCACTACTTGATATACTAATCTTTTGACCATACCCCTTTTTCGTTATATCCCCTATTATCTGAACCTTGGTATTTGTTGTACTCACCTGTACACTTTATTAAAAGGTAAGAACTCAAACCATATTACAAAAATATGAATTTCCAATCTTATCTCGCAAGGATACCTGAACGATATGATAAAATGGTTTTTATAGCTTCAGATGATAAAAACTTCCCTCCAAAGAATAATTTTTAAAAAGGGTCTTGCGGCTCCTCCCCATTACACTTAAATTACCTAAATATAATTCAAAACGACTCCCTTTAAAGATGATAAATAACCAATTAATAAAAATTGTTTTTTGGCTACTTTTTCAAAGCATTACATGCCTAATTTTCGCTCAAGAAAACCTATCAGTAATGACCTATAATATTCGATATGATAGCCCAAATGATGGCCTAGATCAATGGAATTATAGAAAAAAAATACTAACAGATCAAATCCGCTTTTATGCACCCGACGTCTTAGGTATTCAAGAAGGCCTTTTGCACCAAATTAAATATATTAAAACCGCTTTAAAGGATTATGAATATCTTGGGGTGGGCCGAGATGACGGGGGAAAAAAAGGAGAATATTGTGCCCTCTTTTATAAAAAAGAAATTCTAACGCCTAAACAAACGGGTACATTTTGGCTCTCCAAAACACCCAAAATTCCGTCAAAAGATTGGGATGCCGCATTGCCAAGAATCTGTACTTATGCTTGTTTTAATAATGGTAAAAATGAGTTTTGGGTGTTCAATACTCATTTTGATCATTTGGGAATAACGGCTAGATTGGCCTCTTCGGAATTGATCCTCGACGAAATGGCACGGATCAATAAACAAAACCATCCTGCCATTTTAATGGGTGATTTCAATGCCCTCGAGCAAGAGCCCCCCATTCAATGGATCAATCAACAATATCTTGATAGCCGGTATTCCACTCGTCATTTTTTTGGAGGTACTTCTACTTTTAATGGATTTAATATCGCTCTCGAAGAAAATAGACGAATCGACTTTATTTTCCATAATGAACAACTCATTCCAACCAAAACTGCTATAATTTCGCAGTTAATTGAACAACATTATCCCTCAGATCATTTCCCCGTGATCTCATACTTTATTTTTGATGAAGCAAACAAATAAAAAATGAATTTCGAAGCGTTGCAAAAACAATTAACTGGAACCCTACTTACCGATGAGGCTACGCGACGCATTTACGCCACAGATGCCTCCGCTTACAGAGAAATTCCCCAAGGAGTGGCTATTCCAGCTAATGTGAAAGACATTAAAACATTAATCTTATTTGCTCAGCAACAGCAGACCAGTTTAATTCCAAGAACAGCAGGAACTTCGTTGGCAGGTCAAGTAGTCGGTGGCGGAATCGTCGTAGATGTTTCTAAAAAATTCAATAAAATCATTGAAATAAATGAAGAAGAGGGTTGGGCATGGGTAGAGCCTGGCATTGTTCGGGATGATCTAAATAAAAAATTAGCAGATTTCGGTCTCTTTTATGCCCCTGAAACCTCCACAGCCAATAGGGCGATGATTGGAGGTATGATCGGTAATAATTCGTGTGGTGCTAATTCCGTAGTTTATGGAAGTGTAAGAGAGCATTTACTTGAAGTAAAAACCCTCTTATCTGATGGTAGTGAAGCTTATTTTGGAGCCCTTGATGAACATGGGTTTTTGGCTCATTGCAATGGCTTAGATACCAGCGGAGATCTGCATACACAAATCTATCTAGGTATCAGGGAAATGTTATCGAACAAAATAAATCAAGAACACATCTTGGCTGGCTATCCTGATCCTAAAATACAAAGAAGAAATACAGGTTATGCAATTGATCTATTATTGCGACAAAAGCCCTTCAACAAAGAAAGTCAAGAACCTTTCAACTTTGCTTCGTTGATCGCTGGTTCGGAAGGTACCTTGGCCTTTATTACGGCGGCAAAAATAAAATTGAGTAAAATACCTCCGAATCATAAACGACTTATTTGTATCCACAACCATACAATTAATGAGTCTCTTCAAGCCAATTTAATTGCCTTAAACTATCATCCCACCGCTTGCGAATTGATGGACCACTACATCCTTGAGGCAACCAAACGAAATACCCTGTATTTGCAAAATAGATTTTTTGTACAAGGAGATCCCAAAGCCATTTTGGTCGTTGAACTCATTGCCGAATCAGAGGAAGAAGTGGAGGCAAATACCCTGGCACTGATTGCTGATTTGAAAGAGGCCCAGTTCGGATATGCTTTCCCAGTGATTAAAGGTTCGGATATTTCAAAAGTTTGGGGACTACGCAAAGCAGGGTTAGGCCTCTTATCCAATGTGGTAGGTGATGCTAAAGCTGCCCCTGTCGTTGAGGATACCGCGGTTCAAGTCCAAGAACTACCGCAATACATCGCCGACTTTAACAAGATTTTGTCAAAGCATAATTTATACAGCGTACATTATGCCCATGCGGGTTCGGGCGAGTTACATCTAAGACCTATTCTGAACCTCAAAACTAAGGAAGGGCAAAAAGAATTTAGAACCATCGCAGAAGAAATTGCCATTTTGGTAAAATCCTACAATGGGTCCCTTTCTGGTGAACATGGCGATGGGAGACTTAGAGGTGAATTTATTCCACAGATGCTTGGGGAGCATAACTATCAACTCTGTAAGGATGTTAAAAACATGTGGGATCCCCATAATATTTTTAATCCCGGAAAAATTGTGAATGCGCCTCCGATGGACACGGATCTTCGTTTTGTGCCTGATCAGCCAACACCCGTATTTGACACCATGTATGATTTTAGTGAAAATCAAGGGATCGTAAGGGCTACAGAACTTTGTAATGGCTCGGGTGACTGCAGAAAGACCGAACTGTCTGGAGGAACTATGTGTCCGAGTTATCAAGCTACCAAGGACGAAAAAGATACTACGCGGGCCAGAGCGAACATTTTGCGTGAAATGTTAAGTAAAACAGATACGGTAAAACCTTTTTCAAGACCCGAAATAAAAGAAGTCTTGGATTTATGCCTCTCTTGTAAAGGCTGCAGTTCCGAGTGCCCTTCTAATGTAAATATGGCCAAACTAAAAGGTGAATGGCAATATCAATACTATCAAGACAAAGGCATTCCATTAAGAAATCGCCTTATAGGTAATTTTACGATGGCCATGTCTTTAGCTTCAAAGATTCCTTGGGCTTATCAGCTGATTTTTTCTAATAAATTTTCTGGGGGGGTCGCTAAGGCCATTGCTGGCTTTGCCTTCGAAAGATCTATGCCTGCTTTAGGTTCTCTGACTTTTAAGAAATGGCTTAAGACCCATTTCAAGCCTCTGAATAATGGGTCTAAAAAAATCGTATACTTGTTTTGTGATGAGTTTACTGAATATAATGATGTAGAAATTGGGCAAAAAACTATGCTCCTCCTGGATCGATTGGGATATCAGGTGAAACACATATCCCATCCAGAAAGTGGCCGCAGCTTTATGTCCAAGGGCATGCTCAAGGAAGCCAAGAAGTTGGCTGAAAAAAACGTTGCTTTATTTTCTGAAATCATCACTGAAGAAGTACCTCTTGTGGGTATTGAGCCCTCCACTATTTTATCTTTTAGGGATGAATACCTCTCTTTGACCCGCGGTGCACTTCAAGAAAAAGCTAAAAAATTGGCCAAGCTTGTCATGACCATTGAAGAATTTATCAGTCATGAAATTGATAAAGGGCGTATCAAAGCCTCAAGCTTTAACAAAGATAAAAAATTGATTAAAGTACATGGGCATTGTCATCAAAAATCTTTATCTTCTATGATCCCAACCAAAAAAATACTCAGTCTTCCCTCGGGTCATGAAGTACACATGATTCCTTCTGGTTGCTGTGGAATGGCAGGATCTTTTGGGTATGAAAAGGAGCATTATGCCCTGTCTATGAAAATCGGTGAATTGGTTTTATTTCCTACCGTCAGAGATCAACCTCAAGAAGTAGAAATCGCGGCGGCTGGTACCAGTTGTCGCCATCAAATCAAAGATGGCACGGGTAGGGTTGCCAAACATCCCATAGCTATTCTACATGACGCTTTGGTGCCTATGGATTGATAGAACTATTGAATTCAAGGAGTTCCTTTAAGCCTTTTTCAGACTTCAAGGAAAGCTTATTACTTTTGATGAATTGAATCATCTCTTTGCTCTCTTCAAATAAGCCTGTCACTGATTTTTTATTTAATTTGAACCTAGACAACTTTTTTTCATTGATTAAGGCATAATAAGTGAAAAAAGGTTCAAAACTAGTAAATAATTCAGTTTTACCGGGAGTCTCTACTGCTCTTTCTCTTTTTTCTATTCTAAAGTCTTTAAAAATAGTAAGATCATGGTCCTCATATATTAATACATAAAATTTATTAGGCACTTCAGGGTTTAATCCATAAATAAAGACCGTAGTATCTGACATTGTATTGGCATAGTGTCTATCATACTTTTGAGTTATAAATTCAAAACTTTCAAAGTATTTTTCTTCTAGTATGAAAGTTAAATCATCATGGAAGGCTTCAAATTGATGGGTATACCCATTGAAATTCAAAGGAATATTATTGATTAATAGGTTATTATTGGTCAGTATTTTAGTTTCAATGAAAGTTTCAAATAGAAAAGGAGAACCTTTCACCTCTCCATACCGATTGGCTTCAATAGGTTTTACATTTTCCCAAATAATCTTCTCATTTTGAGTGTATCCCACCAAAGGGAAAAGAAGCAATAAAGACACAAATAATCTCTGCATATTATAAAGTTGGCTAGCTATCAAGTTACCTTTTATTTGAGGCCCCTTCATGATGAAGTGATGTTTTAAAAAGTTGGAAAGCTTATCTTAGCTTAAGATAACAAAACAAAATTAAAATTAAATGGTACACCTTAAATATGGCATGGCCTTTTTTATTTTTTTATTCATAACCAGTTGTTCCAAAAAAGAAGACAGGGTAGTCCCTAAAACTGATAAAGACAACGGTGGCCTTTTTTTACCAAACGGTTTTGGTGCTGTCGTGGTCGTTGACAGCATTGGACCTACTCGACATTTAGCTGTTAACGATAATGGTGATATTTATGTTAAACTCCGCACACCCAATGGAGATAAAGGAAATATTGCCTTAAGAGATACCGATGGCGATGGCAAAGCCGATATCGTTCAAAGATTTGGTAAATATCATAATGACGGTACTTTCGCAACCGAAATGCGAATTCACAATGGGTATTTGTACTTTAGTTCTGAACTTGTCATCTATCGACAAAAACTAACCCCCTTTAAATTAATTCCAGAAGGTAATCCCGAAATTATTTTGGTCGATCGAGGTCCCATACGATGGCATAACGCCAAGTCATTGGCTTTTGATAAAAAAGGTAATATGTACGTGACATTTAGTGGGATGACCAATGTGTGTGAAAATTGGAATACAGTTCCAGAAAATCAAACGCAAGGAGTCAAAGGATATTTTCCATGCCCTGAACTCCGAGGACTCGCAGGGATCTGGCGATTCGATGAAAATAAATTAAATCAAATTCAAACAGATGGTGAGCTTTATGCGACCGGTATCAGGAGTATGGTCGCTATATCTTGGAACCATCAGACGAATAGTTTGTTTGGACTCAATCATGGTAGAGATTATTTGCACGGTCATGACTCCGCAAATTATAGTCCATGGCAAAATGCAGTCCTTCCTGCTGAAGAATTCATGGAGATAGCGCTTCATGATAACTTCGGATGGCCCTATAGTTATTATGATCCATTTAAAAATAAGCGTATGCAAGCACCTGAATATGGTGGTGATGGAGTTAAAGAAACCCAAAAATATAAAGATCCGATTTTAACACTGCCCGCGCATTGGGCACCAAACGATTTACTCTTTTATACAGGAGACCAATTCCCTGAAAGATATAAAAACGGTGCATTTATCGCATTACACGGATCCACCAACCGCGCACCCTATCCACAAGCTGGATACTTAGTCGCTTTTATACCCTTTGAAAATGGTGTCCCAAAAGGTAAATGGGAAGTTTTTGCAGATGGTTTTGCAGACATTGATGTTATCCATCAAATGTCGGATGCGAAATACCGGCCTATGGGCTTATCACAAGGGCCTGATGGCTCACTCTATATCTCTGAATCTAAAAAAGGGAAAATATGGCGAGTCATCTACGAAGATGAGCCCAGTCTCTTTGATCCCACCCAACTCTTGAATATGGAAAAAAGAAAACTAAGATCAAATATCAAAGTGCCCCATGAACAAGAGGACCTGTTACCTACAAAAAAAAAGAATTAGTAGTTTTAATTTTTTATAGAGCCCTTCATGGCTCCAAGGTATTAAAGACCCTAGGAGCTATTACTTTAAAAAGTTATTTGGGATAGAGCTGAGCCAAATGATCCATACATCGTTCACCGTCCATCGCAGCAGACACAATACCACCCGCATAACCAGCCCCCTCACCACATGGAAATAATCTTTTGACCTCTTTGTGCTCACATGTTATTTTATCTCGAGGAATGCGTACCGGAGAAGAGGTCCTACTCTCAATCCCAATAATTTGAGCTTCGTTGGTTAAGTATCCCTGCATTTTGCGACCAAAAGAACGAAATCCCTGTTTCAGGCGCTCGTTAATAATTTTAGGTAAAATCGTACTCATATCTACTGATTCCAAACCTGGTTGATAAGAAGATGCATTTAATGAGGGAGAATGAGTCCCCCGAATGAAATCCTCTAACCTTTGTGCTGGGGCCACTTGGCCCTTACCTACTGATTGCCAAGCCCTTTTTTCAACACTGGCTTGAAACTCCATCCCCGCCAAAGGCCCCAAAAAATCAAAGTCCTTGAAGTCTTGATCTTCCATAGCCACCACAATACCTGAATTAGCATATTTACTGTCTCGTCTCGATGGGCTCATCCCATTTACTACAATCTCATCGGGTGAGGTTGCAGCTGGAACTATGAATCCGCCAGGACACATACAAAATGAAAATACGCCCCTTTCTTTACCTGCCAATTTGGACTGATGTACCATTGAATAGCTGGCCGCAGGCAAAAACCCTCGCTCTTTAGAGTGGTATTGAATCTGATCAATTTGTTCCTGTGGATGTTCTACCCGTACGCCCAAAGCAAAAGGTTTAGATGCTATCTTTATGCCCTGATATACACATAGATTAAAAATGTCTCTCGCTGAGTGGCCAGTGGCTAAGATCACACCTACTCCCCGATATAATTGTCCTTCTTGGGTAGCCACACCCGCCATCGATCCATCTTCGATAATAAACTTGTCCACTCGGGTATTAAATTGAATCGTTCCTCCCAAAGCTTCAATAGTTTCACGGATTGCGGTAACAATTTTGGGGAGCTTATTCGTTCCAATATGCGGATGTGCTTCAAATAGAATATCCTCAGGAGCACCATGTGCTACCAGAATCTCGAATATACGGCGCACGTTACCTCTCTTGGTGGCTCGGGTATACAGTTTACCATCCGAATACGTTCCTGCCCCTCCTTCACCAAAACAATAATTGCTCTCAGGATTTACAATTCCTTTCTTGTTGACATCAGCAAGATCGCGTCGACGTCCTCTCACATCTTTGCCCCGTTCAATGACTACAGGTTGAAATCCTAAGGCAATGGCTTTTAAGGCTGCGAACAGCCCTGCCGGACCGGCACCTACGATAATGACTTTTGATGCATTTAAAACCGTTTCTGTAGCTGGTTCGTACTCAACAAATTCATGATGCAGTGGCACCGCTGAAATCGTTAGGCTCATATTGACTTTTACTTTTAACTTTCGGGCATCAATAGAGCGGCGATCCACCAAAAAATACTGTTCATCACTGAGCCAACCCTTGCCCTTCAAAAAAGCACGTAAATTTTGATCATCCAGGGCGATCTCAGGACTAAGCACTAACTCAAATTTCCTGGAATCAGACAAATTTAAAAAGTTTAAAGGCTTTCCTTAAACATAAGTCTAAGCTATTAAATATATGTATTTAGATTGGTAAAATTTAAATTCCATCACCCTATCACGACCTTACTATACGCCTACGGCTTCTACCTCTTCTACCTCAGGAACCATCCGCTTCAGCAAATTTTCTATTCCTGATTTTAGTGTTAATGTAGAGCTTGGACAACCCGAACATGATCCTTGTAATAGTACCTTAACTTTTCCCTCAGAAAATGAATCAAAGGTAATTGCACCCCCATCCATCTCGACGGCAGGCCGAATGTACTCATCCAATATTCCTTTAATTTTTACTTCCAGATCAGTATCAGATGCTGCTACATGATGGTCTTCTTTGACCTCTTTTTCCGTTAAAATTTGTAACCCTGCTTCTAAATGAGATTTGATAATGGTAAGCACCTCACCTTTGATTTCATACCAATCTGCTTCATCATCTTTGGTAACGGTAATGAAATTACTCATATAAAAAACACGCTTCACATAGGATTTTTCAAAAAGCTTGATCGCCAAAGGGGCTTCTTCTGCACTTTTTATATCTGGGAAATCTCTGCTTACACCCTCGGGCATGAGCATAAAATTGGCCACAAACTTTAAGGAGTTAGGATTAGGATTAGCCTCAGTATAAATATTTATCGGTGTTTTTACAGCTTCAGACATTTTTTTAACTTTAGAATACAAAAATAAACCTCATTAACTGAATAATTGACATAATGAACAATTCCTTTCAAAAAGATAGGCCTCAGCTATATTTTTCTAACTCACCTTCAGACTTTGCGATCAGGGTTGAGACGACCATGTCACCCGTCACATTCACGACCGTTCTACACATATCTAAAATGCGATCTACCGGAAATATGATGGCCACCCATCCCGGATTTAATCCAACAGATTGTAATACCATGATCATCATGATCAACCCGGCACTCGGTACTGCGGCTGAACCGATAGATGCTGCAGCCGCAGTAAATACAATGGTGAGTTGTTGAGCTATGGTCAGGTCAATAAAATGGAGTTGTGCTAAAAACACAACGGCGACCCCCTCAAACATGGAAGTTCCATCCATATTTATCGTTGCCCCAATGGGTAAAACAAAGCTTGAAATAGACTTGGGTACACCGACATTTTCTTCGACGCATTCCATTGTTACGGGTAGGGTAGCCGCACTAGAACTCGTAGAAAAGGCTAAGAATTGTGCCGGACTGATGTTCTTAAAAAAATCTTTAAAACTCATTTTAGAAACCAATGATTTTACAATCAAGGGATAAACTACAAAGGTTAATAAAAACAATCCACTGAATAAAGTAAGCGAATAAGATCCCAGACCTTTAAAAATCTCAAATACTTCTTGGGGTGAATCTGCCATTTTTGCCACAACACCCGCCAACAGGCAAAAAACAAAAAAAGGTGCCGCCTTCATGACTAAATCCACCATTTTTAAAAAAATAGAATTCATTCCGTTGACCAAATTAATGATTGGTGCAGATGCTTCCTTTGGGATAAGGACCAGGGTTATTCCAAAAAAAATGGCAAAGAAAATTACCTGAAGCATCAATCCATTTCCTGACAATGAGGCAAAAATATTGTCAGGTACCATCTCTACAATGAATTTTAAAGGAGAACTTTCCTTTTGAACCGCTACGGTCTTTACTTTCTCTTCCAAATCTAGCTTTGGTGAAGTGACTTGCTCAGCTGCTTGCGCCTCTGAAAGATAAGCTGCGTATTTAGGATCAGATAGAAAATTTAAGCCATCCTGAGTAGCATCAATATCATTTTCTTGCAGCCAAACCTCATAAGAAAGTCTATTCTTGATGCGTTGCTCGTCATCTATTTGTGTGCCTGGCTTGACGATATTTACCAAGGTCAATCCAATACCCACCGCCAATAAAGTAGTCGTCATATAGGCCAACAAGGTTTTCCATCCCAACCGTCCTAATTTGGATACATCTCTCAGTCCAGAGACACCTCCAATGATCGAAAATAATACCAAAGGCACCGCTATGAATTTCAAAAGCCGAATAAAGATCATACCAAATGGATCAATCCAACGAATGGTAAATTCATTCCACCCCATAAGACTTGATAGAAAGGCCCACCCAATTCCTAGTACTAAACCTATGACTATTTTAACATGAATGGGTAATTTTTTCATAATTAATGGGTTAATTTATTGGTTCTACTGATTAGATAGAAATCTGCTATCACCAATGCCGACATCGCTTCTACAATGGGTACTGCCCGAGGTACTACACAAGGATCATGCCGTCCTTTTCCCGATATGGTTGCAGTATTTCCTTCCTTGTCTACACTTTCTTGGTCCTGCATAATGGTCGCTACCGGCTTAAAGGCCACATTGAAATAAATATCTTCGCCATTGGAGATTCCTCCTTGAATACCCCCAGATTTATTGGTTCGCGTGCGCACTCGATCTCCCTCTTTGTAAAAGGCATCATTGTGTGCCGTTCCTTTCATTTTAATTCCCTCAAATCCACTCCCGTACTCGAAACCTTTCACGGCATTAATGCTCAACATGGCCTTACCTAAGGAGGCATGTAGCTTATCAAAAACAGGCTCTCCAAGACCTGCAGGTATTTTTTTTATTACCCCAGTGACGATCCCCCCAATGGTATCTTGTTCTTTGCGTACTTGATCGATGAGCTTAAACATCTTATCCGCCATTTCAGGATCAGGGCAACGCACTGCGTAGTCATCAATCCGATCAAGATCTAAGTGTAAATATTCTTTTTCTAATTTTAGTGAACCTACTTGAGAAACATAAGCATAAAATTCCCCGCCACAGGCCTGTGCTATAAATTGCTTAGCGACCGCACCAGCGGCCACGCGAGCCGCTGTTTCACGCGCTGAACTTCTGCCCCCTCCGCGATAATCTCGTACCCCATATTTTTCTTGAAAGGTATAATCTGCATGGCTGGGCCTGAACTGATTAGCGATATGCGTATAATCTTTGCTTTTTTGATCTTTATTCCTAATCACCATAGCCATAGGTGTCCCAGTGGTAACGCCCTCAAAAATGCCTGACAAAATCTCAATCTCATCGGCCTCTTTTCTTTGTGTGGTGATCCTCGATTGGCCTGGCTTTCTTCTACTCAACTCAAATTGAATCTGATTTACATCAAGATGAATCCCAGCCGGTAGACCTTCAATATTGACACCAATAGCTGGTCCATGGGATTCGCCAAAAGTGCTGATTTTAAATATTTTTCCGAAAGAACTTCCCATTATTTTTTAAAAAATAAAATGATCCCTCCTACCAATATAGCGAATATAAATAGGTTGATAATGATTTGATAGCCCATCCCAGATTTAATTGAAACTAACTCATTGTCTTCGAGTTCCCCCCTATCATAAAACGAACCTAAATCATTTGAAGAAATGTATTCGTTCTTTCTACTCTCTCCTTGTACTTGTATTTGTATCTCTGACCTAAGCGTATCATATTTTTCTTGAACGGGATCAAAAAAAATCCATTGGATAAAATCTCCTAAGTCATAGGCGCCTGGTTCATTGGGAATTCCAAAATAATCAAACTTTTTACTCCCTGTTACACGATTCGAAGATCTTCGAATATTTTGCACAGTATTGGGTTCATAAAACTCAACCCATTCATTTGGATCTATAATGGGCATATTTAAGGCGCTGATATTACCAACTCCTCCTATTTCAAAAGAATAGTTAAAACTTTGTCCGGTAGTTAATTTTTCGGTATTGATGGACTCTTTCAGTTTGTAGGCGCCAACATTAACGCGGTCTTTTAGAGGGTGTGGTGGTAACTCTTTTACTTTGACAGTCTTCGGTTTGCTGTAAAAGGTTTCATAATTTTCTTGGCGATTCCTACCGAAAAAAGAGGGGTTTTTCACTTGGTTGTATTTAATTAATTTCAGGCCAACGCTTGGGAACGTAATGGGCTCTAAATTCAATGGAAAATAGGTGGCCTGGTAGATTTTATACTGCGTGTATTGAACACCTTTTATCTCAATAGGTTCCCCATTGATATTGTCTATATTGAAATTCTCCTCCCATGAATTTTCAGGTTTTATTTTCTTGATAATTTCTGTTATTTGAGCACCTAAATCATAAAATTTCATGTCTGCACGATTAGAGGCCGCTACGTAAAAAGCCAAGGTAGTGGTAATTCCTTCCCCTAGGTAAATTTCATTTTTGTCAGTAGTTAACGCTAGAAAAGCATCTGCTTCAACTTCTATAAATTCAGATGGTGCTTTTTGTTGGAAAAAATCTTGAAATGGATCTTGAAAATTGGAACGACGTTGTTGGGCCGGAGCAGTTGCTGTTATGCTTTTCCCCTTCACTGAAAATGACTGGTTATTAATGGTTATGTCAAAATCAGGAACGACCATGCTCCCCTCACTCGTAACTTGATAATTCTGGATGATACTTTGAGATGAACTCATTTTACCATTTACATAATTTGTTGAAGAGGAAGAAGAGGTCCCCCTTTTCACCAATCCTTGAATTTCTGGGAAGTTGCTGTAATTACGCAAGCGTTCGTTTTGCACCGTAATAGTAATGGTCCAAAGTTGATTGATAGCAAATTGATCAGGACCCAATCTTACGGTCACCTCTTGACTGTAAGCCGTTGATGAAAGCCCCAAAAGGCCCAAAAAACTCAACAATATAACTTTGACTATATTCATACTGAAGGCAAATGTAGCCCTAGGAAAATAAAAAGTATCAAATGAATAGTTTTACATGTACCCAAAGAAGTTCAAATTTAAAATATCGAAGGATACTTTAAAAGAAAACAGAGTCGCAGAAGGTCAGGTGGCGAGATTTAATTGTTAAAGAAAGTTAAGGTTTAGGGAATCCTTGATAGAAAACCCAGTCTACATCCATAAAAGCTTTAGTACCCTTACCATTGCCTGTAGCATACAAACCTAAATAAGCACCGGTATATGAGCCCGTTCGATGGCTTAAAATTAAATCTCCCTTTGAACTCATAAATGTAAAGTACTTCTGACCTTTATCAAGAGAATATTGATATTGATATTGATGATCTTTTGAAATCACTCTTAACATAATCTCTCCTTCATAATTGGATAAAATTTCTTGCTTTAAGATTTTTGGTTCCTCTTTAGGATTTTTTAAGATTACCTTAAGCACTATCAACCCTTGTTGTTTGGTTAAGGTAAAATTGATATAGTTATTGTCTTTTTGAAAAAGACTAATGCCTGCCTCTTCGCCCTCTTTTTTGGGTTGATAGTAGATACTAGCAGTATATTCAAAATCACTTTCCCGCTGTCTAAAACCTATCAAACTAGCCTGTACCCTGTTGTCAATGACCTCTGGCTTAGCATATAACCTTAAATGACCCGATCGGGCAGCCAATGAAAAGGTATTAGCTTGGGGTACCCTTCTAAAATTCCACTCTAAATTTAAGTTAGATTCATCAAAATTGTCATTGAAGGCATCGTTCTCATATTGGCGGGTTTGCATAAAAGGCATGGGATTAATCCGCTCCACCTTACCGGTTTCAGGTGCTCCAACGGGAAAATCATACGTGACAGGCGCCCATTCATTATCACTTACTTGTTGCCATCGGACTGTTGCTTTTTCCCATGAAATAGGAATCAAATGGGTCTCTCTACCCATATTAGATTCTCGTTGCTCATCCCCTCGCTTACCCAAAGCGACCATGAACCATCGTCCATCGGGAACAATAACCAGATCGGCATGACCCGTGCTGTGTACCCAATTGTCCTTAGACAAATGTCTTGAGGTAAGAATCGGATTCCTAGGATTGGAATCATAAGGCCCAGTAATTTTATCACTGGCAGCAATCATTACCGAATGATTAAAAGAAGTTCCTCCTTCTGCGGCCATCAGGTAATAAGTCCCCTCTCTTTTGTACATATGAGGCCCTTCCAAACAACAGCCTCCACACGCCCCTGTCCAAACGGAGGTTCTTTCACT
>Ga0206124_10000265_pt1 | contig 42210 bp, 39 predicted proteins | sample Helgoland_Spring_3_FD_148671 | JGI IMG/M metagenome (GOLD analysis project Ga0206124, IMG submission 148671) | Pelagic subsurface seawater microbial communities from Kabeltonne, Helgoland, North Sea - Helgoland_Spring_Bloom_20160321_2 | ecosystem: Environmental > Aquatic > Marine > Epipelagic ... | reverse complement strand
AAAAATGCTCTTAACAGGTCACATCAGATTGAAGATCTTAAAGTGTTTAGCCTAAACGGTGATTTTGATACCTCTTTTAATAACGGACACTCTATCTCTTATGGTGTTGAGTCTACATATAATTATAACTATTCAAAGGCATATGATCAAACTCTTGAAATAGAGGGGAATCAAGTAACTGGGCTTGGTGAAAAATTTGCTATTCCAACTAGATACCCTAGCGATGGAAGTTCCTATTCAAGCTTTGCTTCCTATTTGAATTGGTCATGGAATATGAGTGAGTTTTTTACTTTTAATGTTGGTGCTAGGCTAACCTTTACTGGACTAAAAGCAAGTTGGAATGATGTTATCTCAGTAAATCCACAATTATCTGAAATAAATCTTAACTCTAAAGCATTAACTACTACTGTCTCTATAAAATTAAGACCTAGTAAAAGAGTTCAGATTAATACTGTTTTATCTAGTGGGTTTAGAAATCCTAATATTGATGATATTGGAAAAATAAGAGAAAATAATGGTTTATTGGTTGTTCCAAACACATTTTTAAAACCAGAATATGCATATAACTTGGACTTAGGTATTGACTTTAGATCTCTCAATAATACTAACTATATTTCACTTAGAGGTTTTAGTACAATTATCTCTAGACATATTGGAAGAGACGAATACACTGTTTTTTCAGACATAACAACACCTGACTTATCAACAATAATATATAACGGAGATGAGGTTACTACCATTTCAAATAAAAATCTTGGAAATCGATTTATTCATGGTTTCTCAATTGACGGTTTCTCAAAAATAATGAACAACTTAAAGTTTGATTTTGGTCTAACTTACACTAAAGGTGATAATAACGACACCTACGGACCTCTTCCTTCTATTTCTCCATTATTTGGCTCAGTTGCATTTTCCTATAACAAAAGAGGGCTCAACCTTAGGGCAGTATATAAATTTAGTGAAGCTAAAAATCCTAGCGAATATAGCTTTGGAGGAGAAGATGGTTTAGATGAAACACCTTTTCTAATTAATAATGAGGGATTATTAACCTATCTAGGAACTCCTAAATGGTCTGATCTTTCAATCTATGGAAGTAAAAATATATCATCTAATGTTACTTTGAGATTGGGTTTAACAAATGTTTTTGATTCTCATTATAGAACTTTTGCATCTGGAATTTCCGCACCCGGAAGATCCTTTCAGTTAGGTCTAAATCTAAAATTATAACTCATTATATTAACTTTTATTTGATCTAAAATCATTAATTTCGCCTTTAATTAAAGCATAATGAGATTTAGGGAATCTAAAAACTTTTCACTGACTTCAATTTCATCAGAGATCCAAGATTTTTGGTCTAAAAATGATGTTTTTTCTAAATCTTTTAATAAGAAAGATAGTGCAAGTTTTATTTTTTATGAAGGTCCTCCATCTGCTAATGGAAAACCTGGAATACATCATGTAATGGCGAGAACTATTAAGGATGCTTTTTGTAGGTATAAAACATTAAAGGGATATAATGTTAAAAGAAAAGCTGGATGGGATACCCATGGACTTCCAGTTGAATTAGGAGTAGAGAAAGAATTAGGTATATCTAAAGATGACATTGGAAGTAAAATTAGTGTCTCCGAATATAATGCTGCATGTAAAAAAGCTGTTATGAAATATACAGCTGAATGGGAATCTCTTACAAGACAGATGGGATATTGGATTGACCTCTCTGATCCTTATGTAACATATACTCCGAAATATATGGAGACAGTTTGGTGGCTCATTAAAAATATATCTGAAAAAAAACTGCTTTACAAAGGATACACAGTTCAACCATATTCTCCTGCAGCTGGAACTGGGCTTAGCTCACACGAGTTAAATCAACCAGGAGCATATAGAGACATAAGTGACACCTCTGTAATTGCTCAATTTAAATGTTTAGATGGTACGTTGCCAGTCAAATTAAAAAATTTCTATCCATTTTATTTTTTAGCATGGACTACTACTCCATGGACTTTACCTTCAAATACAGCTTTAACTGTTGGGGCTAAAATTGAATATTCTTTTGTTAAAACGTTTAATCAGTATACAAAAGAAAAAATAACTGTTTTATTGGCCAAGAATCTAATTGAAAAAGTTTTTTCTAAAAACTTTTATAAAATATATAACGAAAATGAACTTGATTTATTTAAACAGAGTAATACTGAAATCCCATACTTTATTTTGGAATCATTTAAAGGTGTAGATCTTGAAAATCTTAAATATGAAAGAATTTGGGAAGAAGCACCTCTTCCTCTTGATAATCCTGAACATGCTTTTAGAGTAATTCTTGGTGATTTTGTTACAACTGAAGACGGAACTGGAATAGTCCACACGGCTCCAACTTTTGGTGCAGATGATTATAAAGCGGCAAAGTCTGCTATACCTGAAGTTCCTCCTCTACAAGTACTTGACTCAAAAGGCAATAAAGTTCCTCTAGTTGATTTGAAGGGGAAGTTCATCGATAATATTGGCTTAATTAGTGGTAAATATGTTAAAAATGAATACTACGAATCGGATTCTATGCCGGATAAATCTGTTGATGTAGAAATTGCTATTAAGCTGAAAGAACAAAACTTAGCATTTAAGGTGGAAAAATATTCTCATTCTTATCCTCACTGCTGGAGAACAGATAAGCCTGTGCTTTATTATCCAATGGAGTCTTGGTTTATTAAAATCAGTGACCTTTCTGAGAGAATGTTTACCCTTAATAATGAGATAAACTGGAAACCTAAGTCAACGGGGGAGGGTAGATTTGGGAATTGGTTAAAGTCTGCTAATGATTGGAATCTTTCAAGGTCAAGGTTTTGGGGAGTTCCATTACCAATATGGTCAAACGAAGAGGGAACTGAACATAAAGTAATTGGTTCTGTTGAAGAGTTGATTAATGAAATTAATGTTTCAATAGAAAAAGGATTTATGAAATCAAACCCTTATTCTAAATTTAAGGTTGGTGATATGTCAGACGATAATTATACTAACGTTGACCTTCACAAAGATTTTGTTGATGACATTGTTTTATGTTCAGAAAAAAGCCTCCCTATGAAGCGTGAAACAGATATAATTGATGTTTGGTTTGAATCTGGATCAATGCCTTATGCGCAAATTCATTATCCTTTTGAAAATAAAGATCTAATTGATCATAAATCAAACTTTCCAGCAGATTTTATTGCAGAAGGTGTAGATCAAACTAGGGGATGGTTTTATACACTTCATGCAATATCTACAATTGTATTTGATTCAATTTCATATAAAAATGTTGTTTCAAATGGCCTTGTATTAGATAAAAATGGGCAAAAAATGTCTAAAAGATTGGGTAATGCTATAGACCCATTTGAAATGATAAATAGTTTTGGTATTGATGCTGTTAGATGGTATATGATTTCAAACTCAAACCCATGGGATAATCTAAAATTTGATCAAGAAGGAGTTGCGGAAGTAAAAAGAAAGTTTTTTGGAACGTTACAAAACATTTATAGTTTTTTTAGTTTATATGCTAATATTGATGGATTTAAAAATGCTGAAACAAAAATTGACATAGATAAAAGGCCTGAAATTGATAGGTGGATTCTGTCTGAACTTAATTCATTAATCCAGAAAGTTGATAAAGATTTTGATAATTATGATTTAACACCTGCGGCAAGAGATATTAATGATTTTGTTCAGGAAAAACTTAGCAATTGGTATGTAAGACTATGCAGAAGAAGGTTCTGGAAAGGAGAATATAATTCTGATAAAATTTCTGCTTATCAAACTCTTTTTGAGTGTCTTTTAACCATTAGTAAACTTATTTCCCCTATAGCACCTTTTTACTCTGAATATGTTTTTCAGTCTTTAAACACAGTAACAAAAAAAGATAAAGCTGAGTCTGTTCATTTGTCTAATTTTCCTAATTATTCATCTGACATAATTGACAACAATCTAGAAAACAAAATTAATCAGGTAAGAAACATTTGCTCTCTTGCTCTTTCTATAAGAAAAAAAGAAAAAATAAAAGTAAGGCAGCCTTTAAATAAAATTATTATCCCTGTAAAAAATGAAATTGAAAAAAATGAAATTGATGATGCAAAATCACAAATTTTATCTGAAGTAAATGTAAAGTCAATTGAGTTTCTAGATAATAAAAACTCGTTGCTAATTAAAGAACTTAAACCTAATTTCAAGCTACTGGGTCCAAAGTATGGAAAAATAATTAATGATGTTGCAAAAAAAATTAAATCCCTGTCAAATATTGAAATTGAAAAGCTTGAAACCGCTAGTTCCCTCAATATTAAGGTGAATGAAACTGAAGTTTCAATTTCACTTGAAGATGTTGAAATCAACTATAAAGATATTGAAGGTTTATCGGTAGCCAGTGGAAATGGTCAAACAATTGCACTTGATCTAAGTCTTAATGAGCAATTAATAAATGAAGGAATTGCAAGGGAGATAGTTAATAGAGTTCAGAATATTAGGAAAAATGAAGGTCTTGAAGTAACTGATAAAATCGAAATAACTATTAAAAACTCTGATAATCTTGAGAAAGCTATTTATGATAATTTAGATTATGTTATAGGTGAAACTTTAGCAATAAAATTATATTTTAGCGAAAATCTAGATGCAGGAGATATCATTGAGTTCGATAATATTAAAACTAGAATAAACATAAAAAAAGTTTGATATGAGTAAAAATTCAAAAAACAAATACACGGATAAGGAATTAGAGGGCTTTAGAAAAATAATCAATGAAAAGATTGAAAAAGCTCAAAATGATCTTGAACTTATAAAAAGTGCATACATGAATAATAGCACTAATGGAACTGAAGACACTTCTCCAACTTTTAAGTCAGTTGAAGAAGGATCTGAAACTATGTCAAAGGAAGCAAATACTCAGCTAGCATTAAGACAAGAGAAATTTATAAGAGATTTAAAAAATGCTCTTGTTAGAATTGAGAATAAAACTTACGGGGTTTGTAGGGTAACTGGAAAGCTTATTGATAAAAAAAGACTCAATATAGTTCCTCATGCAACTCTCAGTATTGAGGCTAAAAACATTCAAAACTAAAATTACTGCTTTGCACTCTTTACTTAAAAATATTGACACTAAAAAGTCAGTAATATTTATCTTATTACTAATTTTTTTAGATCAGTTTGTAAAGATTTATATCAAACTAAATTATTCTATCACAGCATATGGTCAACCTCCTATAATTGATCTTGGTTTTTTCAAATTACTTTTTATTGAAAACAAAGGTATGGCAATGGGTGCTAGACTAAATAATATAATTCCCTTTTTAGACGATAACACAGCTAAATTATTCTTAACTTTTTTTAGAATTTTTGCCTGTTTTGGTCTTGGTTTTTGGTTGAGAAATATTATCAAAAATAAAGGCTCTCAACTATTAATTTTTTGCGTTTGCCTAATCTTTGCAGGTGCTATTGGTAATTTAATTGACTCTGTTTTTTATGGAGTAATCTTTTCGTCCAGCTATGGTCAAGTAGCTACATTGTTTCCTGATGTTGGTTATGCACCTTTATTTTATGGAAGTGTTGTAGATATGATACAGTTTCCTTTAGCCACATGGAATTGGCCAGATTGGCTACCCTTTGTTGGTGGTGAAGAATATACTTTTTTTGAATATGTTTTTAATTTAGCAGACTCTTATATAAGCACAGGAGTAATTCTTCTTTTAGTGTCAAATAAAAAAGTGTCCTTTTAGTTTAAGTGAAATTATGTACTCTACTAGGGGTTATAACAAAATCTAATTTTATGTCGTGTTTTTCAATATCTAAGATTTTGTCTACAGGTTCAAAGTATGACAGACCTACTTTTAAAACATTTTTTTGCGTGTTCACTAAAAACCTGTCATAATAGCCCCCGCCATAACCTACTCTTTCTCCAAATTTGTCAAAGGCTAAAAGAGGAATAAAGACAACATCGAAAATCTTTGGATCAGATTTATTCGTGCTTACTGGTTCTCTAATACTAAATTGGTTTTCTGAGTATTTTGTATGCTTGTTTATTTCAATATGAATCAAGTTGTTACCGATGATTTTAGGCGCATATACTCTTTTGTTTTTTCTGAATAACAGTTTAATAACCTCATCAGTTTCAACCTCATTATTTAATAAATTGGACAGGTATATATGATAATGGGTTTTTTTAAATAAGTGTGTATTTATTAAGTTTTTAAAAATTGATTTATTTAACTCTTTTGCCTCAATATCAGTAAGCTCAGATCTATATTTTTTAAATAATTTTCTTAAAAAATTTTTGTTGTTTTCCATTTACATTAATATAAAAAAAAAATAGGGTTAATTTTGTTTTAGTGAAACATTCTGAACTTCATCTTCAAGCTAAATCTCTTCCTGAACTTCCAGGTGTTTATCAATTTTATGATGATGACAAAATTATTTATATAGGCAAAGCAAAAAATCTAAAAAAAAGAGTTTCATCCTATTTTTCAAAAAATCATGAAAGTAAAAAGACAAAACTACTTGTAAAAAGTATCAGAAAAATTGAAAAAATTATAGTTGACACTGAAATGGATGCTCTTCTATTAGAAAATAACCTAATAAAAAAATATCAACCTAAATATAACATTCTGCTAAAAGATGATAAATCATATCCATGGATTTGTATTGTCAAAGAGCCTATCCCTGATATTTTCTATACAAGAAAAGTTGAAAAAAGAAGAGGTGAATACTATGGACCCTTTACTAATGTTTACAGTGCGAGATTTCTGATTAAACTAATTAAGGATATTTATCCTTTTTTGAATCATGAGCTAAACCACCTAATAAAAAAAGAGACAGAAGAAAGTATTAAAGTTAAATTTTCAGAAAACATAAAGTCAATTCGTAATTTAATTAAAGGACATTTTAGAAAATCAATTGATGAGCTTAAAGATAAAATGAAATTATTTTCAAAAAATCTTAAATATGAAAAAGCTCAGGAAATAAAAGAAAAGCTAGAAATTTTATATAATTATCAAGCTAAATCAACTATAGTAAATTCTAAGATAAGTGATATAGATGTTTTTGCATTAATTTCTGATGAATCTTATGCATATATAAATTATCTGCAAATCTCATATGGAGCAGTAATTAGATCATTTACATTAGAGGTTAAAAAGAAGCTTGAAGAATCAGATAAGGAAATTTTGAGTCTAGCTGTAATAGAACTTAAACAAAGGTTTCAGTCACAAAGTAAAGAAGTCGTTTTGCCCTTTAAGTTGAATCTTCCTCAGCCAATTAAAGTAACTGTTCCTAAAACAGGTGATAAGAAAAAATTGATTGAATTGTCTGAAAGAAATGCAAAGTTTTATAGAATTGATAAACTAAAACAAATAAAAATTGTTGATCCAGAAGCTCATGGCAATAGAATTATGGAACAGGCAAAAAAAGATCTCCAATTAAAAGAAAAACCTGTTCAAATAGAATGTTTTGATAATTCGAATTTGATGGGGACTAATCCAGTGGCATCTTGTGTTGTTTTTAAAAATGGCAAACCTTCAAAAAAAGATTACAGACATTTTAAAATACAGAATATAGATGGCCCTGATGATTTTGCTTCAATGGAACAGGTTGTTTACAGAAGATTAAAAAGGCTTTTAGACGAAAAAGAAACTTTACCAAATCTAATTATAGTAGATGGTGGAAAAGGTCAATTAAGCTCTGGAGTAAAAAGCTTAAAAAAACTGAATTTAGAAAATAAGATTGCTATAATTGGTATAGCAAAAAAACTTGAGGAAATTTTTAAGCCTGATGATAAATTACCTTTATACATAGATAAGAAATCTGAAACTTTAAAATTAATTCAGCAATTAAGAAATGAGTCTCATAGATTTGCTATTAATTTTCATAGGGATCTTAGAAGTAAAGATGCTCTTAAATCAGGCATGGATAGCCTAAAAGGAGTGGGGCCAGTTCTGAAAGACAAACTTTTAAGCAAGTATAAATCTTTTAAAAGATTAAAAGATGCTGATGAAAAAGAGTTGATAATATTTCTTGGGAAGAGTAGAGGTAGATCTGTTTTTAATCAATTAAGAAATTAATTTTAAGTAATTTTGCTCTTGTAAATGATGAAAGTTAAATTTCTATATCTCAAAATTCTTCTATTAAGTATCAACCTAGTTTTTAGCCAATCCCCTTCAAAAAACATAGAACCGTTTAAAGCTGGAGAAGCACTAGAGTACAGAGTTCACTATGGAATTTTCAATGCTAGCTATGCTTCACTTAAGCTTTCAAGTGAAGAGCTCAACGGAGAAAAACTTTTATTAGCATCTGGGTATGGAAAAACAATTGGATTAGCTAGACTTTTTTTTAAAGTTGAAGATTATTATAGCAGCTATTTTGATAATGAAAATGTATCTCCCGTTTTTTTTAAACGAAATATTTATGAAGGTGGTTATACTAAAAACTTAGAAGTTCAGTTTGATTCTAAATCAAACAGTGCTATTGTAAATAATATTAAAAATGGAACAATAAAAACAATTTCCACAGAAAAAAACATTCAAGATCTTATATCATCCTTATACTACCTTAGAAAAAACTTTTCTCCGAACAATATTGAAATAGGTGATTATTTTACAATAAACATGTTTTATGATTCAAAAAACAAAGAGTTGTCTCTCAAGTATCTTGGCAAAGAGGTCATTAATACAAAATATGGAAAAGTAGAATGCTTAAAACTAATGCCTGCTACTAACAGGAGTAGAATATTTAAAGGGGAAGGTAGTATTACAATTTGGTTAACTAATGATAAAAATAGACTTCCAATTAGAGTTCAAGCAGATTTACTAGTTGGGTCTATTAAGGCTGATCTAGAAAAATTTTCTGGGATTGCTAATCCAATTGAAATTCAAATTAACAACTAATGAATAAAAAGATAAAGTACTACTGTTTTTTTGTCTTGATATATGTTTTCATAATCTTTTTAAGCTCTTGTAATTCTGAAATAAATGAGATCAAAAAAGAAGAAGATCTTATTAAATATAAATACGGTTATGACGAAAGCAAATATTTATTTGAAGAGAAAAAAGTTGGAAAAGGAGATACTTTTGGCGATATCTTAGAGGGGCAAGGGATTGATTATCCCGAAATATATCAAGCTCTTCAAAAAACAAAAAATGAAGTAGACTTTAGAAAACTTCAAATAGGCAAGCCCTACACGCTTATATATACTAAAGATTCTATTAAAAAATTAAAAGCCTTTGTTTATCATCCTACAATTGAAGGATACTCTTTGATCCAATTAAGAGACAGTGTTTTTGGTAATACATTTAAAAAAACTAGAACATATAAAGATCTATCAGCATCAGGAATTATTGACAACTCATTATATCTAACTCTTGAAGAGCAGGATAAAGATCCTTTATTGACTTATTATTTATCTGACATATATGCTTGGACAATTGATTTTTTTAGATTAGATAAGGGTGATAAATTCAAAGTAATATATACGGAAGCATATGTAGATGATTCGATTCCTGTTGGAATAACAAAGATTAAGGCAGCTTATTTTGTTCACAAAGGTGTTGAAAGATATGCCTTTGAATATGAAACAGATTCAATTAAAGGGATTGTTGAATACTTAGATCAAGATGGGAAAAATCTAAGAAGAGCGTTTTTACAGTCTCCTATTAAATTTGGAAGGATTTCATCAAGATATAATTTAAGAAGACGAATAGCTTTGTATGGTAATAGAGTTAGGCCTCATAAGGGAACAGATTTTGCAGCTCCGATTGGAACACCTATTATGTCTACCGCTAATGGAACTATTATTGAGTCCAGCTATACAAGAGCTAACGGGAGGTATGTAAAGGTTAGGCACAACAATACTTATGATACTCAATACCTACATATGAGAAAAAGTAATGTTAAAGTTGGACAATTTATTGAACAAGGAGATGTAATTGGATGGGTAGGTATGACTGGGAATACATCTGGACCTCATGTATGTTATAGGTTCTGGAAAAATGGTATTCAAGTGGATCCTTTCAAACAAAAACTTCCTGAAGCTAAACCAATCAACGAGTCATTAAAAAAGAAGTACTTTAGTGATATTGTCTTAATCAAATCTGAACTTGATGCAGTAATAATTAAAAATAAAACTTCCATCTAATGGGATTATCTAAAATAAATCCAACAAATTTAAATTCCTGGTCAGGCCTTGAAAAAAAATTCAAAACTGAAGGTAAGAATCATATTTCAAGTTTTTTTGAAGAGAGTGATCGACTTGAAGAGTTTACAATAAGTTGGAAGGATTTTTATGTAGATTTCTCAAAAAACAGACTAAGCTCATCAACTCTAAAATTATTAATTGATTTAAGTAATGAAACTAATTTAAAGAATAATATTGAAAAGTATTTTGATGGATCTACTATTAATGAAACAGAAAACAGATCTGTTCTTCATACTGCTTTAAGGTCAAGCGAAATAAAAAACCCTGAATTAAAAAACGAGGTTGAAACCTCAATAGAGAGAATAACAAGTATTTCAGATCAAATAAATAGTGGTAAAAAACTAGGATCTACAGGCAAAAAAATTAAAGATGTTGTAAATATTGGAATTGGAGGGTCTCATCTTGGCCCAGATATGGTTACTGAAGCATTGTCTTATTATAGTCTTGGTATTCAGCCTCACTTTGTCTCTAATATCGATCCTGATTATACATCAAAGTTACTTGAGAAGTTAGATCCTGAAACCACTATTTTCATAATTGTTTCTAAAACATTTACAACAATTGAAACACTAGAAAATGCAAAAAAAATAAGGGAATGGTTCATAGAAAATTCAAATGAAGCATCTATAAAGGATCATTTTATTGCTGTTTCTAATAACACTGAAGCACCAAAAGAATTTGGTATTTCGTCTGAAAATGTACTTTCTATTCCTGAATGGGTTGGAGGAAGATTTTCACTCTGGGGATCAGTTGGTTTAATTATTTCTATCATTATTGGATCAAAAAATTTCAAAGAATTTTTAAAAGGGGCTGAGTCTATGGATCTTCATTTTAAAAACTCTCCTTTTGAAAAAAATATTCCAGTAATCCTTGCTCTTATAAGTATATGGTATAATAATTTTTTTAAATGTGAGACGGAAGCTGTACTACCATATAATCAGTTTCTTGGAAAACTTCCAGATTATTTACAACAGGCTAGCATGGAGAGCAATGGAAAAAGTATAGACAGAAATAGTGAAAAAATTAATTATGAAACAGGTTCTATTATTTGGGGTTCAACTGGAACAAATGCTCAGCATGCTTTTTTTCAGCTAATGCACCAGGGTACTAAAATCATACCTTCTGATTTCATTGCTTTTAAAAACTCTCTTTATGGTGATGAGGCTCAACATGATATTTTGACTTCAAATTTTTTAGCTCAAACAAATGCATTAATGATGGGTAAAATTTCTACAGGACGTGAGATTCATAAAAATATTGAAGGCAACAAACCTTCTAATTCAATAGTTATTAACAAGCTTTCTCCTAAAAATCTTGGAGCTCTAATATCTATGTATGAGAACAAAATTTTTACAATTGGATCTATTTTAAACGTCTACAGTTATGACCAATGGGGCGTTGAGCTAGGAAAATCAATAGCTAAAGATATCTCTAATGGAAAGCAAGAAAATCTTGATAAATCTACAATTAAGATTAGCAAAATATTAAAGAGTTAGTTTATAACTAAAGTCTCAGTATATATTAATATTATGTTAATATTTAGATAAAGTAAAAACTCTTGAATATTTTACTTTTGTAAATAAATCAACACAAACAATTACATAATGAAAAAACTAAGCTTAATCTTATTTGCTTTATTTACAGCAACTGCTTATTCACAAGATGCAGCGCTTGATTCAATTGCTCTTACTGAAGTAACCGTAACATCAAAAGTTGTTGATGTTGCCAAAGAGCGTGAAACACCGATTGCATTTAGTACAGTATCTGGTGCTGAAATAGAACTAAAAGGAGGAAATCTTGAGTTTGTAGAAACTCTTAAAAGAACTCCTGGTGTATACACCAACCAAGACAATGGGGGTTATGGTGATGGCCAAATGTACCTTAGAGGATTTGGATTCACTAATACTGCCTATGTTATAAACGGTCAGCCTGTTAATGACATGGAAAATGGTAGAATCTATTGGTCAAATTGGGCCGGACTAATGGATATTGCTTCCAGTGTTCAGCTTCAAAGAGGACTTGGATCAACCTCTCTGGCTGTTCCTTCTGCGGGTGGAACTGTATCTGTTAACACAAGGGCTGCAGAAGCTACACCTGGATCAGGTCTTAAACTGATGTTAGGTGACAATGGATACCAAAAAACAACTGCATATATGAATACTGGGGTTAATGAGTTAGGCTGGTCATCAAGTTATTTACTTGGTTTCTGGAAAGGTGATGGATGGAGAAATGGTATGCAAGGTGAGGGTGTAACTTATGCTTTTTCTGTAGGATATACTCCAAGAGGTGGTGATCATGAATTTAACCTATCAGTTATTGGTGCTGGACAATGGCATCATCAAGCATATTATGGTACTCAAATTCAAGATTATTTAGATTATGGACCTGCTCAAGGTGATGATTATAGAAAGTTTAATCAATTATATGGTGACTATAAAGGTGAAGAGTTTTCAGTTTTAAGAAACTATTATCACAAACCATTAGCAACTCTTAACTGGGATTGGGAAATCAGTAGTAGAGTTACACTTGCAACTTCTCTTTATGCTTCTGCAGGAAGAGGTGGTGGAACAGGTTTAAGAGGAAGAGGATCTTTTGGAACAACTTCTTTTAGAGAATCTTTTGCAGAATATATGGACGATCATTCAGAGTGGAGAAATTCTGACTATACAATTAATTGGGGAACAGCAGTTTCAAAAAACTTAGCTGGAGCATACGTTCCTGATAGCGGACCTTTCGCTGGCATGAAGCTTGGATATCACAATACGATAGATGGACTTCCTAGTAAATGGGGTGCAGATACAACTGTTAGAAGGTTTTCAACTAACTCTCATAACTGGATTGGTGGTATTTCTAAAATTAAAATCGACTCAGATAATTTTAGATATGAGTTAGGTGTTGATTTAAGATCATATAAAGCTTATCACAGAAGAGGTATCAGTGATTTCCTAGGTCTAGATGGGTATATTTCTACAATTAACGGAAATAACTTCTCTGGAAATGGAGATAGAATTGGAACCGTAGTTACAACTGCATATGAATCTTCTCCTTTTAAAAATCTTGGTATGGATGATCCTAATGGAACACAGAGATACTATATTGGTTATAATGATTGGACTGGTATCAATGGTTTAATTGAATATACTGGTAATGATAAATTCTCTGCAGTTCTTCAAGTTGGATCAACAACTCAAAAATATCAACTAGAACACTTCTACACAACTCAACCAGATACAAAAAGTAGAAAGATTACTGTAAATGGAGGATATATTAAAGGTGGTGCAAACTATAAAATGAATGACAGAGCAAATGTATTCTTTAATGTAGGTCGTATCAATAGACCTCCACTTGTTGATGGAGTATTTACTAATGCAGATTATGACTTTACAGAAGCGGATGATATAACATCTGAAAAAATCACATCTCTAGAGCTTGGTTATGGTTATTTTGGATCAAACTTTAAAGCAAAAGTAAACGTGTACAACACTGTATGGGGTGATAGAACTTTTCAAAGATCTACATCAATTGGAGATCAAGGGATAACAATAATCTACAATGATGTTGAGCAAACGCATTCTGGTATTGAAGGTGAGTTTACTTGGTATCCTTCTAGTAGATTAAGATTAAAAGGTATGGCTTCATTAGGTGACTGGAAGTTTTCTAAAAACTTTAATGGTACCTCTTTTTATAATGACAATGGTCAAGCAGCAGGAGAAACAGGAACTCTATATTTAGATGGTGTGAAACTTGGTGATGCGGCACAAACAGTTATGTACCTTGGAGCTACCTATAAAATGTCTGATAAATTATCTGCTGACATAGACTTTCAAACATATTCTAATTTATACGGAAGATTTGGTCCATTAGACAGTGAGTTCTATAGTTCAAACAACAGAGGTTCAATTAAACTACCAAGCTTTAGCTTAGTTGATATAGGTGCTACTTATAGAACAACATTCTTAGGTTATGAAACTATTGTAAGAGCAAACATCAATAACCTGTTTGATGAAGAATATATATCTCAATCTCAAACAAATATTCATAGTGATGGTGGAAGAACTTGGAATGGGATTGATGTTCAAAACCAAGTTTACTTTGGTAAGGGAACTACATGGAATTTAGGAGCTACATTTAGATTCTAATAAGAAACTAATAGCGTATTTATAAACCCTGCTTCGGCAGGGTTTATTTTTTTATATCAATCTCTCTTAGGGTAAGCTCTATCTCATCTTTTCCTGAATATGAATTAAAGTTAATTGTGTAGAGAATATCGAATGTTGAACTAATATTAATTAGCTGTTCTTTTTTATCAAAACATATAAATGGTAATTCCCTTCCAGATTGGTCCTTAATTTTTGATTTAACTATTTGTGATTCCTTTCCTATAAACTTCAATTTATGGTCTAAAAAACAATTGTTAGTCCTAAACACAGGCTTATTATTTCCAAGACCAAATGGAGACATTCTTGAAATAATTTTAATATTTTCAAATGTAATTTCAGAAAAATCAATTAAAACATCATATGAAAAACTTTTTCTAAACATTTTTTCATTAACAGATTTTCTAACTGTCTTTTCAAATTGAACTTTAAAGTTTTCATAATTAGATTTCTTTACTTTTAAGCCAGCAGCATATTTATGTCCTCCAAATTGAAAAATATTGTCTTCACATTTTGAAAGAGCTTCATGTACATCAAATCCTGAGACAGACCTTACTGAGCCAGTTAAAAGCTCTTCATTTGAATCAGTCATAACTATTGTTGGTTTATATGATTGTTCAATAAGTCTTGACGCTACAATTCCTAGTACTCCTTTACTCCAGTTTTCAGAATAGACAATATTTGTGAAACTGGCATGATCTATTTGTTTTATTGCTTGTTGAAATACATCCTTTTCTGTTGCTCTACGGTTTTGATTAAGGAACTCTACTTCATTGGACATAATGCTAGCTTTTTCTCTATCTTCTTGAACTAATAAATCAACAATAACTTTTCCATTTTTCATTCTCCCAGCAGCATTTATTCTTGGTCCAATATTAAATGAAACTTTAGATTCATCTATTTTACTGTTTATTGATTTTAAAAAGTTTCTTAGACCTATTCTTGGGTTTTCATTTATTCTTTTTAAACCATAAAATACCAAAAGCCTGTTTTCACCTACTAAAGGCATCATATCAGAAATTGTTGCAAGGGCAACAAAATCAATAAATTCAAAAACATCACAAGGGTCGTTTGAAATTAAATTATGAGCAGTTATTAATTTGAAGGCTATACCACAGCCACATAAATCTTTAAAAGGATATTTACAGTCTAATTGTTTTGGGTTAACTATTCCATATGCATTTGGCAACCTTTCTCCTGGAAGATGATGATCACAAATAATGACCTCAATGCCTTTTGATTTAGCTAAATCAACTTGAGTCAAAGCTTTAATTCCACAATCAACAGTTACAATTAAAGAAAAATTATTTTTTTCAGCATATTCTATAGATTCTAAAGATACCCCATAGCCTTCCTTATATCTATCAGGAATATAATAGGAAATATTAAACCCTTTATTATCAAAATATTTAAAAAGCATTGCAGTAGAGGTGGTTCCATCAACATCGTAATCACCCAAAATCATTATTTTTTTTGTTTTCGAAGCTTCAATCATTTCTACAACCTTCAACATATCCTTCATTAAGAAGGGATCATGCAGTAAATCAATATTTGGTCGAAAAAATTGTTTTGCTTTTTCTAATGAATTTATATTTCTCTGCAGTAACAAGGAGCATATAAATGCTGGAATTTTTAATGTTTCATTGAGACTTTGAATGTCGTCTTTAGAGGGTTGTTCTTTCTCAATCCAATTTTTCATTAATATTCTATTGTTTTTTATCAATACATATTACAAACTCCCCTTTTATTTTCTTATTTGAAAAATATTTAACAGCTTCAACAACGGACCCCCTGAAGGTCTCCTCATATATTTTTGAAATTTCACGACTCAAAGAAATCTGCCTATCTTCTCCCAAATATTCTAAGAACTCTGTTAGTGTTTTGACAACCCTGTATGGAGATTCATATATAATTGTAGTTCTAGTGTTTTGAGCAAGTTCTAAAAGCTTAGTTTTTCTTCCTTTTTTACGTGGTAAAAACCCCTCAAATATAAAATTTTCACTTGGCAGTCCACTCAAAACTAATGCAGGAATTAAAGCAGTGGGTCCTGGTAAACACGTAATGATGATCTCTTTTTTAATGGCCTCGCGTATTAATAAAAATCCAGGATCTGATATACAAGGAGTTCCAGCATCAGTTATTAAAGAAATTTTCTGACCAGAAGACATTAACTCAATATAATCATTGACTTTTTTATGTTCATTATTCAAATGATAACTATTCACTTTAGTAGAAATTTTATATTCACTAAGTAGCTTTTTTGCATGCCTAGTATCCTCTGCTAAAATTAAATCAGAATTTTTTAGAGTTTCAATTGCTCTTATAGTAATGTCCCCCATATTGCCAATTGGTGTTGGTACTATAAAAAGTTGAGGATCAATTACCATCTCAAGAGTTTAGTTTTTTTATTTGCTAAATCTATACTTGTATTAATTAAAGGTGTAATGTCTTTTCTATTTTCTTAAACACTCTGGTTTATTATTATAATGAATTACTTTTTGATAAATTTGCTTTAATTGAAATCAAATTACAAAATGTTTTTAGAAAACCCGGCATATAATAACGAACAATTCGGCTGGATTGAAGTAATCTGTGGATCAATGTTTTCTGGTAAAACTGAGGAGCTTATAAGAAGGATAAAAAGAGCAAAAATTGCAAATCAAAAATTCAAAGTCTTTAAACCTACAATTGATTCAAGAAGTAAAAATTATATTGAATCACATGATGAAAGTAAACTAAAGTCAACTGAAGTAAAACATTCATCTGATATTCTAGACAACATTCAAGACTGTGATGTTGTAGCTATTGACGAAGCTCAATTTTTTGACAACGAAATAGTCAGTGTTTGTAATCAGCTTGCTAATAAGGGCATAAGGGTTATCGTTGCAGGCTTAGACATGGATTATCTTGGAAATCCTTTTGGGCCCATACCAAATTTAATGGCAATTGCTGAATATGTGACTAAAGTTCATGCTGTTTGTAAAAAATCAGGAAACATTGCCAATTACAGTTTTAGAAAAAACAAAAAAACTGATATTGTTGTGATTGGTGAAAAGGATAAATATGAGCCTTTAAGCCGAGCTGTGTTTTATAAAAAAATGAAAAAAGATAAATAATATGAAAGTAGCTGTTGTTGGCGCAACCGGAGTTGTTGGTTCTGTGTTGCTTGATCTCCTAGAAAAAAGAAATTTTCCTCTAACCGAAATCATACCTGTTGCCTCCGAAAAGTCTGTAGGCAATAAAATTTCGTTTAAAGGTCAGGAATATAGTATTGTTTCTTTAACTGATGCTGTTAAAATGAAGCCCAACATTGCTCTGTTTTCAGCAGGTGGCTCAACATCTCTAGAGTGGGCTCCTAAGTTTGCAGAGGTTGGTACAAGGGTTGTTGATAATTCGTCTGCCTGGAGAATGGATTCAACAAAAAAATTGGTTGTAAGTGAAGTAAATGCAAATGTTTTAACAAAAGAGGATTACATAATAGCAAACCCAAACTGTTCAACAATGCAAATGCTTGTAGTCTTAGCTCCACTTCACAAGAAATATAAAATTAAAAGACTTGTAATTTCAACCTATCAGTCTGTTTCTGGTACAGGAAAAAACGCTATAGATCAGCTAAACAATGAAAGAGGGGGAAGAGATAGTTCAAAAGTATATCCATATTCTATTGATCAAAATCTTTTGCCACACTGTGATGTTTTTGAAGAGGATGGTTATACTAAAGAAGAAAATAAACTGATTAATGAAACTAGAAAAATTTTAAATGACAACAACATTCAAATAACTTCTACAGCTGTAAGGGTCCCTATTGAAATTTGTCATGGAGAATCAGTTAATATAGAGTTTGAAAATGAATTTGAAATTGATTCTATTTTTGAAATTTTAAAAAAAGCTCCTGGTTTAATTGTTGAAGATGATCCTGAAAAAAACAAATACCCTATGCCTATTAATTCAGCTCATAAAGATGAAGTGTTTGTTGGGAGGATAAGAAGAGATTTTAGTATTGTTAGTGGTTTAAATCTTTGGATTGTTGCAGATAACTTAAGAAAAGGGGCGGCCACAAATACTATTCAAATAGCAGAAAAATTAATTGAAATGAAGCTTATATAATGCTACATCTCGAATGATTCCATAAACTTTGTAGTATAGTTACCAGATAAAAAATCTGGATTTTCTAATAATTTTTGATGGAATGGAATTGTAGTTTTTACTCCTTCTATTACAAACTCATCTAAAGCTCTTTTCATCTTATTTATTGCCTCTTCCCTTGTTTGTGCAGTGGTAATTAATTTAGCAATCATAGAGTCGTAATATGGTGGTATTAAGTAACCACTATACACATGGGTGTCAATACGAACACCATGACCACCTGGAAAATGAAGTGTTAAGATTTTACCAGGGTTTGGCATAAAGTCATTATGAGGGTCCTCAGCATTAATTCTACACTCAATAGAACAGAGCTTTGGAAAATAATTCTTTCCTGAGATTGGTTTACCAGAGGCAACTAAAATTTGCTCACGTATTAAATCATAATCAATTACTTGTTCAGTAATTGGGTGCTCAACTTGAATTCTAGTATTCATCTCCATAAAGTAGAAATTCTTGTGTTTGTCAACCAAAAATTCTATTGTTCCAGCTCCTTCGTATTTAATAGATTCAGCAGCTTTAACAGCAGCTTCTCCCATAGACTTTCTTAAAGGTTTTGTCATAAAAGGAGAAGGTGTTTCTTCAATTAGTTTTTGATGTCGTCTTTGAATAGAGCAGTCTCTTTCAGATAAATGACAAGCCTTTCCATAAGAATCACCAATGATTTGGATTTCAATATGCCTAGGGTCTTCAATAAATTTTTCTAGATACATATCATCATTATCAAAGGCCAGCTTGGATTCTTTTCTGGCTAATTCCCAAGCACTTGCTAAGTCTTTTGAGCTTTTGGCTATTCTCATCCCCTTTCCTCCTCCACCAGCTGTAGCCTTAAGCATTACAGGGTAGCCTATTTCAAGAGCTATGTTTTGAGCATCTTCTAGAGTTGGAACAAGTCCTTCAGAACCAGGTATGGTTGGGACGCCGGCTTTTTTCATAGTTTCTTTTGCGGATGACTTATCTCCCATTTTATCAATCATATCTGGTGAGGCTCCAATAAATTTTATATTATGATCGTGGCATATTTTAGAAAATTTACTGTTTTCTGATAAAAAACCATATCCTGGGTGGATTGCATCTGCATTAGTTATTTCAGCTGCTGCAATAATATTTGCAGGCTTTAAATATGATTCTGAACTAGCTGAAGGTCCAATACAAACTGCTTCGTCTGCAAATCTTACATGAAGGCTTTCCTCGTCAGCTTTTGAATAAACAGCTACAGTTTTAATACCCATTTCTTTACATGTTCTAATAACACGCATAGCTATCTCTCCTCTATTGGCAATTAGTATTTTATTAAACATTTTTAAGATGGGTCAATAATAAATAGTGGTTGATCAAACTCGACAGGACTTTGATCCTCAGCAAGTATTTTAACAATTTTTCCTGAAAACTCAGACTCTATTTCATTGAATAATTTCATTGCTTCTATTACACATAATACATCTCCTTCTGATATAGTCTTTCCAACCTCAACGAATGATGATTTATCTGGTGAAGGCTTTCTGTAAAAAGTTCCAATGATTGGTGATTTAACTACTATATGATTTTCATTTTCTAGTTCTTCACTAGAGTTAGCAGAGCTAGTTTCTTGAACAATTTCTTGTTGACCTGATAATACAGGTTGAGTTGCAATAATATTGTTTGAAGGTAGATCCTCAACCAGTACTTGTTTAGTAATATTTTTCTTTGTTTTAATTGTAATTTTAAAATCCTCTCTCTCAATTTTAACTTCCTCAACACCAGATTTAGAGACAAATTTTATTAAATTTTGTATTTCTTTTATATTCATTTTAAATAGTTTAATTGTAAGCCCATGTTAAATAAGCTGCACCCCAAGTTAATCCAGCTCCAAAAGCTGCAAGTATTAACTTATCTCCTTTTTTAAATTGTTTTTCATAATCATACATTAATAAAGGTATAGTTGCAGCAGTAGTATTTCCATAGTTTTCTATATTCATTAAAACTTTATTTTTATCTAAATTAATCTTTTCTGCGGTAGCATCAATAATTCTTTTATTAGCTTGATGAGGTAATAAATATTTAATTTCTTCAGGATTCAGATTGTTTCTTTTGATAATCTGCTCTGTAGCATTTGCCATTTCAGAAACGGCTGACTTAAAAACTGTTTTACCATCTTGAGTTATGAAGTGCCATTTATTATCAATTGTCTCTTGTGATGTAGGATAAAGTGACCCTCCTGATTTTACTTTTAACCATTCTGCACCGACCCCATCTGACCTTAAATATTCATCCTCCCAGCCATAACTATTAGTGCTAGGCTCTACCAAAACAGCTCCTGCCCCGTCTCCAAAAAGAATACTAGTTGATCTGTCCGTATAATCAACAATCGAAGACATCATATCTGCTCCTATTAAAAGGACTTTTTTATACCTACCTGACTCAATGTAACTTGTAGCTGTTGACATTCCATATAAAAAGCCTGAGCAAGCTGCGTTTATATCAAAAGCATAAGCATTGATTGCATTTATTTCGGAGGCCACTGATGGTGCCGTTGACGCAACATGAAAATCTGGTGTGATAGTCGCAACAATTACTAAATCTATTGTGCTGGGATCAATTTTCTTCTTATTAATTAAATCCTTTGCAGCATTTGAAGCTAAAAATGAAGTTGCTTTATCCTTTTCTTTAAGTATTCTTCTTTTTTTTATTCCAGTTCTGGCGGTGATCCATTCATCATTGGTATCAACCATTTTTTCTAAATCTCTATTGGAAATAAAGTCTTCTGGAATGTAGCCTCCAACAGCAGTAATGGCGGCTTTTATTTTATTTGTTTTGTTAGATATCATACTAACATCAATTATGCCTTTAGACAGTTAAATTGATAAATTAAGATACTAGTTTTTTTCTGATTCTAGTGAATCAACTAAAACTTTTCCTCTGTAATAAAGTTTTCCTTCGTGCCAGTGGGCTCTGTGATATAGGTGTGACTCACCTGTAGTTTGACATATTGATATTTGCTGATCTGCAGCCTTAATATGAGTTCTACGTTTATCTCTTCTTGTTTTAGATATTTTACGTTTAGGATGTGCCATTTATAATAAATCTTTTAATTTGTCCCACCTAGGGTCAGTTTTTTCTTTAAAATTTTTTTTAGGTTTAAATTCTTTTAATTTTTCTGCTATTTCTGATTTTAATGATCCGTTTTCTATTCCAGGATGAACTTTTTTTTGCGGAACAGCTAAAATGATACTTTCATAAATCATATGAGAGACATCAATGCTATGAGATCCTGATGATAAAAAAATAACTTTATCATCTGTTGATGTAATGTTATCCTTGAACTTGACTACTACTGAGTAGTTTGTTTTCAAATCAAGATTAAAATTTTCCATAGAAACGTCACACTGAACTTCTATTTCACCACTAAATGAAAATTTTAAATTTAGCAGTGTTGGTTTCTTTTCTAATTCAAGATCTACTGATAGATTAGAATCAAGAAAATCGTAATAGTCAAAACTTTTAAAGAACTTATTTCCTAACTCATAGTTAAAGTGGTGTATACCTTCTTTCAAGCCTGAAAATTTAATCAAATATGGCGAAAGCGATTTCATCACTTAACTATTGAGCGGCAAATTTATAAAAATTTATCTATTTAATATCAAACTATCGTATTTCTTGACTTGTATATGTTTATACCAACTTTTATTGCTTGTAAAAATGAAGTTGAACTAGCTATCCCTTTCCCTGCTATGTCAAACCCTGTTCCGTGATCTGGAGATGTTCTAATTATTGATAAACCCGCACTATAATTAACACCTTTTCCAAAACTCATTGTTTTAAATGGAATTAATCCTTGATCGTGATATGCAGCAATAATGCCATCGTATTTTTTAAAGTTTTCGTTACAAAAAAAGGTGTCTGCCGAAAAGGGGCCGTATGTTAAATATTTATTTTTATTATTCTCAGCAATTGCCGGTATAAGAACTTCTTGATCCTCGCTTCCAATTACTCCGTTATCTCCTGCATGGGGGTTAATTGCTAGAATGGCAATCTTGGGGTGTTTAATTAAAAAGTCTTTTCTTAAGGTTTCTCTTAAAGTTTTTATTTTTTTTATCACCTTTTTAGTTGTTATTTCTTTAACTACATCTCTTAAAGGGATATGTTCGGTCAACAAGCCTAGTTTTAGGTTCTTTGACACCATTAACATCATTGGGTCTTCATTTAAAATGTTTTTTAAATAATCTGTGTGGCCTGAATATTTAAAAGTGTTAGAATAAGATAATTCCTTGTTGATTGGAGCTGTTATTAAAACATCTATCTCTCCTTTAATAGAATCATTCACTGCTTCTTTAAAAGAAATTATACCCATTGCAGAGACATCTCTGTCGTTCTTGCCAAACTCAAATTTAGAATCAGTAAAAACTTCTTTAATATTTATGAAATCATCATTTGCTTCATTTATAGAATGAATTTTTTTAATAGGTACGGTTTTAATCTTAAAAAAATCTTGCTGCTTCTTTATTAAATCCTCTGAAGAGTATACAATAAAAGTACATTCTTTGTAGAGATTCCTGTCTGAAAGGGTTTTAAGAATGATTTCAATTCCAATGCCATTTGGGTCTCCAATTGAAATTCCAATATTTATTTTTTTTGAGTTTACCACTAGTTAATTAATTGCTAATTTTACAAAGCAAAAATAAAGATAATAATGTTCACGGGTATAATAGAATGTATTGCAACTGTAGAGAAAATAGAAAAAGACAAAGGCAATCTTAATATTTCACTTAAATCATCAATAACCAAGGAGCTTAAAGTTGATCAAAGTCTTTGCCATAACGGCGTTTGTCTTACCGTAGTTAAACTTAATGATGATATATATACCGTTACAGTAATAGCAGAAAGTCTTAAAAAAACAAACCTCGGTGAGTTAAAGCCTGGTGACATTGTTAACCTTGAAAGGTCGATGTCTGTTAATTCAAGATTCGATGGACACGTAGTTCAAGGCCATGTTGATGAGGTGGCTGTCTGTTCAGAGTCATTTGAAACTAACGGTAGCTGGAAATATGTTTTTAAGCATTCTGAACAAAACATAACTGTAGAAAAAGGTTCAATAACAATAAACGGAGTTAGCCTCACAGTTGTTAACTCAACCTCCAATTCTTTTTCCGTTGCAATTATTCCATACACTTACGAAAACACAAATTTTAAAAAGATTGTTGAGGGAAGCAAAGTGAATCTTGAGTTTGATATCCTTGGAAAGTATATTTCTAAACTAATCAAAAAACACTGATACTTATAAAAGTATTGTTGTCATTTATTCTAATCTCTTATCATCTACCATCATTATCTTTATCAACATTTTGTATATTCGTGAAACACTATTAAAACTTTTTCATGAACAAGATACCGTCGCTAGATCTTAGAGATTTTTTAAGTGAAGACCCTCATCGTAAAGCAGAGTTTATTCAATTAATAGGTAAAGCTTTTCAAGAGATAGGATTTTGTGCCGTGAAAGGCCATCTTTTGTCTGATGATCTTGTTGAGAGGCTTTACAAACAAATTAAATTATTTTTTGATCTTCCAGATGAAGTGAAAACTAAATATGAATTCCCTGAATATTCAGGTCAAAGAGGGTATGTTTCTTTCGGGAAAGAAAGTGCTAAAGGAAGTAAACACGGAGATCTAAAAGAATACTGGCATTTTGGTCAATACATTGAAGAAGGAGAGAAAGGTAATTACAATTATTTTCCTAATATTAATGTTGATGAATTGCCTGAATTTAATAAAGTTGGCAAGGAAGTGTATACCTCGTTAGAAAATACTGCAAAACATATTCTTAGGGCTTTAGCTTTATATTTAAATATTGAGGAAAATTACTTTGATCAATATATTAAAAATGGGAACTCAATATTAAGGCCCATCCACTACCCTCCTATTTTAGATGACCCTAAAGAAGCTGTTCGTGCTTCTGCTCACGGAGATATAAATCTTATAACTTTACTTATGGGGGCGCATGGTAAGGGCCTACAGGTACAACATTCAAATGGTGAATGGATTGATGCAATGGCCGGTAAAGATGAATTAATGATAAATATCGGAGATATGTTGTCTAGGCATACTAATAATTTACTAAAATCCACAGTTCATAGAGTTGTAAATCCTGATCGGGAATTGCTAAAAAAATCTAGATATTCTATCCCATTTTTCATGCATCCAGTTAGTGAAATGAAGTTAAATGTTTTAGAGTCATGTATTAATGAGGATAATCCTAAATCCTTTGACGATATTACTGCTGGAGATTTCTTAAATGAACGATTAGTAGAATTAGGTCTACTAAAGAAGTAATGGATAGGTCAGAATTAATACTAAATAAAGATGGTTCAGTATATCATTTAAAACTCAAGCCTGAAAATTTATCCTCAACTGTTATATTGGTAGGCGACCCGTTTCGGGTAGATAAAGTCACCAAACATTTTAATAATATTGAATTTAAAACTCAGAATAGAGAATTTAAATCTGTTACGGGTTTTTATAAATCAAAAAGAATCACTGTTGTTTCAACTGGAATTGGTTCGTCAAATATAGATATTGTTTTAAATGAGCTTGATGCTTTAGTTAATCTTAACTTAGAAACAGGAGAAGTTTTAAACTCAAAAAAGTCTCTTAATTTAATAAGAATTGGTACTTCAGGAGCAATTCAAAATGATGTGCCAGTTGATTCCTTTTTATTAAGCAAAATGGCAATCGACATTGATGGTTTTATGTTAAATTATGATTTATCAAACATAGACAACAAAAGTTTCACAAATTATATATCTGAAAAACATCAAATTCAAGATCAATTATATTGCTATGATTGCTCCAGTGAATTATATAATAAATTTAATTCAAATGATATTAATAGGGGGATCACAATAACATGTGGTGGTTTCTATGGTTCACAGGGAAGATCCATCCGTTTAAGTGCCTCTCATAAAAATAATCTAAGTGAAATTAAGAAGATTAAGTACAAAAACTATAATGCTACTAACCTTGAAATGGAAACTGCAATTATTTATGCAATGTCTGAGCTTTTAGGACACAATGCAATATCCTTAAACGCAATACTTGCCAACAGAAATCTAGAAGAATATAGCGTGAAACCGGAAAACACTGTTGAAAACTTAATAGAGTATACACTTTCCAAGCTTTAATTACAACAGTTAGTTCTTCTTCCCTTTATAATTACTTTGGTGAAATTGATATGACTTATTTTGATAACCTAGAGTATATTGATTTTGATAATTTTGAAAGAAAAGGTATTGCTGTTTGATCATACTCATATACATTATCATTAATTGTTTTATTCTTGTTCGTGTAAATAGTTGCTGTTAGAAAAAACTCAACATCATCCTGATAATTTTTTATGTATGCGTTATCAATTGAAGTTCCATAAGCCTGACCAATTTTATTATATACTCTAATATTTTTATCCCGTACAATTGTATCCTCTCCATGAATAAAAAACTTATTGTAAGAGTCAAAATATTTTTTTTCTGTTTTAAATTTATCTCCAATATCTTCATAGGTAAACCTGCTCATCCAATATCTTAAAAAATCATAGTCCTCAACATTAAGATTAAAAGTTTTGTCTTTATCAAACTTTAAAGGAAAAATTATTCTTTTTAAAATATTGTGCATATCTATTATTGAAGATCTATTTTTTTGAGAAAAATCGAGTGATCCGTTAATCACTATTCCGTCTTGAAATTTCTTTTTTCCTTTTTTTAATCGTAAAGTTTTTTGATCTGCAGTAATTATAATTTGATTCTCATTTGATGATATTAATTCATTTTTGAGTGTCTTAATTTGCCAATTGATATTAACATGTGGGTCAGGATTAAATTTATGATTTAAATATGTGTTTTTAAATCCTGCTTGCTCCATTTTAGCATTAAACTTATTATATCCTATAAAATCAATTAGCACATTGGAGGCTGAATTATCGCTAACTAGAAAAACATCCGCAATCAAGTTTTGAAAAGAAGTTATACTATCTTTTTGAACTTGATTATTCCCTTCATGAGTTGATGAAACTATGATTTTTGATTTAGGCGTAATATCAATACCTGTTGACCTAAGTTCATTTATTTTATCCAGAGTTAAAACTACAATAGGCAACTTAATTGTGCTTGCTGGATAAAAATATTTTTCTTCATCAACTTGAAGTTCAAAATCTCTAAACACTGGCTCGTCATATTTATCTCTTGTAATTTCTGTGTAGGCTATCTGGATTTCATATTCATCTTTGTTTTTGAGGATTTCAGATAAAAAATTATCACTTTTCATAGATGCCTTTATAGGGTTCTCTCTTAAAAAACATCCTTGTAATAAAAAAAGTGATAAAATACATAACGATAACTGTCTCATAATATCAAAAATAAAAAAACCCCTCTAAAGGAGGGGTTTTAATTATGTAAAGAAAGATTATTATTCTTGAGGTCGAACTTGTATAGCTAGCCAAAGTGGAACACTTTGCTGATGAGTTCTAAGATTAAGAATACTTTGAAGTCCCTTTGATATTTTTCCTGTTGCTTCTCTTGTAGACATCATTGTTTTCCAGTCTTCATAAAAATCTATAGTCATGTAATCATAATATACATCTTCTCCTGCGGCATCAAGTCTTTTTAATAATCCCCATCCTAGTCTTGAGCCAAGGTCTCCTGAATTAAGACTGTTTTCTGCTTTTTCGTATTCATAAGCATTAGCATAACCTACTTTCATTAAATTCATAACTGCAACCTGAGGAGCAACAGGTGTTTCTCCTTCATTTCCAGCAAAATTTAGACCCTTGTTAACCAATGTTTGATCCCAAACTATTGTTCTAGCTTTGATGTTTTTTTCAGAAAAAATTTCAACATCCATCTCTGTGTAATCTGGTCTCATTTTAAGAACACCTGCATTAGCACCTAAGCTATCTGGGTCTTTAGCAATTGTAACAATAAGCATGTTCCAGTCTGAAGCCTCTGTAGATCCTGGTCTCCACCATACATCCCATCCCGTAATGGTTCCTTCATCAGCTCTCATTTGAGCTAACTCTTTCCATTTTTCGTTTAGGATTGTTCCGTAGTCTTCTCCAGGAGTAGTTTTAACAAAAGTCATGTTTACATAATCTCCATTACCTTGAGCAGATAAAAATCCACCAACAAATAGAGAAAAAATTAAAAGTATTTTTTTCATTTTAAATTGATTTTAAGTTATAAAAACGAATATAAAAAAACCCTTCAAAATAGAGAAGGGTTTTGTCTTATTTTAGTCTTTAATATTAATTAGAGCTGGCTCTAACAAATTTACCATCCTCAATATGCCCTTGATGGATATATATTTGATCTTCATGATCTCCTTCAACTAAACTCCAAAATTTTTGTCTAGCTTCAGCAGGCCCAGATGTTGCATTTTCTAAACCTGTTGCAAATTCATGCATACTTTTATATCCGTTTGCAACCATTAGATCAGATCCAGACCCTGTAAGGTGATAGCTGTGATTACCAAATAAGGCAACTCCAGATTCAACTGCTGGAATGGTTACCCAATCATGATAAGCTTGTCCCATTTCTCCTTGGTTTCCTGAGGTGTTATATTTACCAATTACAAGTATAAAGTTGCCTGAGAAATCTGCATCTTCATTATAAACGTGGTTATTTACCCAGTCTATATTTCGCATTTCGTCTGTATGGCCATTCCAAAAAGATTGATATTCACTAACTATAGCGCCCATTTCCTCTCTTTCTTCTTCACTTGCAGCTTGCCATTTTTCTCTTACATGAACCCAAGCATCGTCATTTAATGCATCGGTTGCACTCATGTAGTTGTCTTGAATCATAATAGATGGTCCTGAACCATAGTAATGACTTACAACCCATTGACCCTGAAGAGTTCTTTTGTCTCCAAGCTGCATGTTTGTTACTTGTTCATGTAATTCCATAAATCTTCCTATTTTCTGAATAGGGATGTCTAAATAGGATAAGTTCATTACGGTCTCTGCTTGAGCAGTAACAGTAAGTGAAATAAATAAAGCTAAAATTGTTTTTAAAATTTTCATACTATTTAATTTTTGTTTGTTTGTTTGTTAGATTAATTTAATGTTTGAATTATTTAAAATTAAAAAAAAATAAAAATATATTAAAATGAAAAGAAGAACTTTATTAAAGTCTGCTGCTGTGGCCTCTATAGGAGCTCCATTGATGGGCATTAACAGCCTAAGCAATAATACTTTATCAACAAAAAAGTCAAAGCATAATCCAATTGGAGTTTCTACATATTCTTTTTGGCAATTTAATGGAAGGGAGACTCCTATTGAGTACTGTATTGATAAAGCATCGGAATTTGGGTTTGATGGAGTAGAATTATTACTAATTCAAATGGAATCAGAGGAAAACAGTTATTTGCAAAAAATCAAAAAAAGAGCATTCGATTCAGGATTAGATATCATGGGTCTTTCGACTCATCAAAGCTTTGTGAGCCCTGATGCTTCTAAAAGAAAGGAAAATGTTGAATTAACAAAACATCAAATTGAAGTTGCATACTCCCTGGGGATTCCTACCATTAGAATTAATACTGGTAGATGGGGAACAACAAAGCCAAAGGGGGATAAATCTGAGTTTGATGTTCTAATGGATAATAAAGGAGTTGAAAGTATTCTTGATGGATATTCAGAAGATGAAGGTTTCAAATGGGTTATAGACTCTATAGAAAAGTGTATTCCAACTGCGGAAAAATGCGGAGTTGTCCTTGGTTTAGAAAACCATTGGGGGCTAGGATTAACCTCGAAAGGTGTTATGAGAATTGTTAATGCCATTAATTCTCCATGGCTAAGTGTAACTTTAGATACTGGAAACTTTTTTGATAATCGAAAAAAACAACTTGCTGAGCTTGCGCCACACACCTGTTTAATTCAAGCTAAAACATATTTTGGAGGTGCAAAATGGCCAGCATTTAATCAGGTTAACATTGATTATGAATCAATTGGAAAGCTTATGAGGGAGAATAATTATAAGGGGTATGTCTCTCTTGAATTCGAAGGTAATGAAGATGCAAATATAGCTGTCCCAAAAAGTCTTGAACTTTTGAGAAAATCTTTCTTCTATAATCTTAGTTAAATAGTTTTTATACATTTGAAAAAACCTCTAACTTAATGGAAGACAATCCAATCCCTATTTATGTAATTGAATTTATGTCTGATGAATGGAAGACTTGGGCCTTGTTTTCTCTTGTTTTTATTTCAGTTCCTTTAATTATTGGTAAGTTTTTAAATAGGTCTCAGAAAATAAAGGTTACTTATGCAATTGGTGGAATTATGATTCTTGATTTTATCGCAGAACATTTGTTCCCAATAATGAATGGTACTTGGGATCTTCAATATAGTATTCCTCTTCACCTTTGTGGTATTTCTTCACTTATTTGTTGTGTTCTTCCTTTTGTTAAGAAAAAAGAAAGATTATTTCAGTTTGTATATTACACAGGAATAATTGGGGGTATAATGGCAATTTTAACTCCTCAGCTTAACTATTTTGATGGAACGTTAAGGTACTATCTTAACTTTTTTGTTTCTCATAGTTTAATCATAGCCCTGCCAATATTTATGTTTCTTCATCTTGGAATGAAGCTACCTAAATTTTCCTGGTTTAAGATCTGGGTTCACTTAAATATTCTTATGGCTATAATCATGCCTATTAATTTCTTGCTTGGCTCAAACTATATGTATGTAAATGCTCCGCCAGAAGTTAGCAATCCTTTAGTTATAGGTGATTGGCCATACTATCTTTTAATTTGGGAGCCACTGGTTATTATAATTGCATACCTCATATACATAATAAGTAGAAGAAAAATAATACTGTGATTCTTTTAAAAACATTATTGTTGATGTCTTTTTTATTAGGTGAGGTTTCTCACGAAAATTGCTCAACTTTTTATCTTATTCGACACGCAGAAAAGATTCGTCTTGATAAGTCTGAATCCAATCCTGATCTAAACGAAAAAGGCTTAATAAGAGCTGAGGGTTGGAAAACTTATTTTTTAGATAAAGGGGTCTCAAAAATTTACTCTACTAACTACAAGAGGACGCTTAATACTGTTAAGCCTTTTGCTAACGAAAAAAATATTGAAATCATTCTTTATTCCCCCTCGTATATTGAATATGATAAATTTGTAAAATCAAATGTTGGTGTTACTGCTCTTGTGGTTGGACACAGCAATACAATTCCTGATTTTGTAAATGAGCTTATTGACAATGAGTATTACCAACAAATTGATGATTTGAACAATTCTAATTTATATATTGTATCAATATGTGGGTCCAATGTAACTCATGAATTAATTAAAGTAGATTAAAATGGAATCTCCTATAAAAGTTTTTAGTGATTGGGTAATAAGCGGAAAGGATGAGGGGATGGAGAAAGGTCATTCTCCAGCTGTGAAAAACATGCTTGAGTATTCAACCAAAGAATTAACTGATTATAGTTTTATAGATGCTGGCTGTGGTAATGGCTGGGTTGTTAGAAATATCGGTTCAGACCATAAGTGTAATAAAGCAATTGGAGTAGACGGGTCTTTAAACATGATAGAAAAAGCAAAAAAACTTGATAGAAAAAATCAATATTTCTGTACTGACCTGATGAATTGGAGTCCAAATAAAAAAGTTAATATAGTTCATTCAATGGAAGTCTTCTATTATTTTGAAAGACCCGATAAACTTATCCAACATGTTTATGAAAACTGGATACTTGAAGGAGGGAGGCTAATAATGGGCATTGATTTTTACCATGAAAACAAACCTTCACATACGTGGAAAGAGGATTGCTGTATTACTACCATGAAAATGTTTGCGAAAAATGACTGGGTTGATTTTTTTAAAACAACTGGTTTTAAAAATCTAGAATCATGGTATCATGGGAAAGACGGCGACTGGAATGGTACTCTAATTGTTACCGGAATCAAGTAATGTGTCCACTTGATTTTTAAATTCACTAATTTGTTTATCTAACTCTGTATTTAATTTCTGGTTTGTAATACCTCGTTCTTCGGAAAAATTTTCATAAAAAAATGGTAATATAAAATGAGGAATTGCAAAATTACTTTGTCTTGAAAAACGAGGTAAAGCTGTTTCAAGTACACTTTTCCCACCTCTTGCACCATCACTTGTAGACATTAATAAAATAGGTTTATTACTCCAAACTGTTTTTTCAATAACTGATATCCAGTCATAAATATTTTTGGGGGCTGCAGTGTAAGATCCGTTGTGTTCTGCAAGCGAAATAACTAGACCCTTACTCTCCTTTATAATTTTCTTAAACGCGAGTGCTTTTTGTGGAACGCCCTCTTCGGTATGTCTATCTTCACTATAAATAGGCATTTCAAAGTCGTTAAGATCCAAAATAACTGCCTCTTGATCAGCAATTTTGTTGGCTACAAAAGAGGCAAGTTTTTTGTTAATTGAGTTCTTTGAGGATGATGCCCCAAAAGCTATGATTTTATTCATTATTTGTTTAAGTGTGATCCATCACAGTATCCGTCTAGATTCTGTGTATTACCACATCCACATTTTGGTCTATTTGAATTCATATTACAAAGTTTTTAGGTTTATTGCAAGTTCTATATCGTCATAAATTAATTTATCTCCTAGGTTTTCAAAAAATGTTCCTGATCTAAATTTTACTTCATATTTAGATCTATCAAAAACTAGATTTGCTTTCCACCCATCATTAGAATTTAACATTTCAAATTCAACTGGGTGAGTAAAAGTCTTAATCGTTAGCTCTCCTGAGACCAACCATTTCCCTTCAGACATAGATTCTGAACTTAAAATTGATAGCAAGGCAGTTGGATGTGATTCAACAGAAAAGAAATCATCTGATTTTAAATGAGCTTCTAGTCTCGGTCTTCGCTCTTCTGGTAAATCTTGATTGTCAATTGTTGTCATGTCTACAACAAATTCACCACTTGAAATCAAACCACTCTTTACTTCAAATTGTCCTGAGGCAAAGTAAATATTCCCAAAGTGTTTAGAGGTTGTGACTTCACGCCCTGTCCATACAATTATGCTTTGGTCAGGATTTATAGTATAACTAGCATCTGACGCTTGTAGGCTATTATCATTTGATGACTCTGATTGACTTGTATTTAAGTTACAAGAGGCAAGAGCTGTTAGCATTAATAAGGTGAATATTTTTTTCATTTGTTTAAATTTTGAGTAAAACTAGAAAAATCAATAAGTGAGATTGATTAAAAAGCTAGATTTAATGATTATTTAACATCTATTTATTTTATATTTAAAAGTTATTTATACTTTTGAATAGCAATTATAGCAATTATTGAAATAAAAAGTAACTTGTTACCTTAAGGTAACTAGTTTAAAGTGGTAATACGGATGTAACTAATGGAAAAACAAATTAAAATATGTTCTGTATCTGGATTCACATCAATGCTTGGTGGTAAATGGAAATTAATAATAATAGACAGATTGAGAAAGAGGGAAGTTCTTAGATTTGGGTTTTTAGCTGCAAGTATTGATAATATTTCAAGAAAAGTGTTGTCGGATCAATTAAAAGAACTTGCAGATGATAATCTAGTTATAAGAAAACAATTTAATGAGATACCTCCGAGGGTTGAATATTCACTAACAGAAAAAGGTAAGAGTTTATGTGATGTGTTTAAAAGCATTGATAAATGGATGAATGTTAAATAAACTTTACATTTTAAAAGTATAGTTTGTTTTACATTTGTAATAATTAATTTATAATGTAAAGCTTGTTTTACAAAATATTTTATTATATTTGTAAAGTTAATTTTACATATGCTAGTAAACAGAGTTAAGGATTTCAGAAAAGGCATCAACCTAACCCAAGAAGAACTTGCTGCAAGAGCTGGCGTTAGCAGACAAACTATCATTTCTATTGAAAAAAATAAATTTGTACCTGGCTTAGATGTTGCGATGAAAATATCAAAATCACTAAACACGCCTATTAATAAACTATTTTATTTTGTTTAAATGGAAAAAATAGACGCTGTAATAACCTGGGTTGATGGGTCAGACCCTAAATATCAAGTAAAATACCAAGGCTTTCTTGAAAAACGAGGTGATTTTAAAAAACAGTATATGCAGGCTGATGAGATTGATTTTTGTGTCTTATCCATTATAAAATATGCTCCGTTCATAAGAAAAATATTTATCGTAACTGATGGACAGGCTCCTGATTTAATTGAAACAAAGAAGCTTGTCTCTTTAGACAAGATTAAGATTGTTGATCACAAAGAAGTGTTTTCTGGGCTTGAAGACTTTTTGCCGACATTTAATATCAGATCAATTGATGCTGTTTTGTATAAAATAAAAGATCTTTCAGAAAAGTTCATATACTTCAATGACGATATGTTTTTAATAAAAAAGAGCAGGCCTAATGACTGGTTTATTAATGACAAGGCTGTATTAATAGGAAACTGGGCCAAAACATATAATGTTCAACCTTTAAAAAAAATAGCACAACTTTTCAAAAGCGCACTTAAAAGCAGACCTAGCTATAACGGCGCACAGTCAAAAGCAGCAAACATAGCTGGGTTTAATAAAAAATATTTTAAGTCTTACCACTCTGGAAGGCCCCAGATAAAATCTGTTATTAAAAATTTTTACAACAACAATCCAAAGATCCTTATAAGACAACTAAGCTATAAGTTTAGAAGTGATAAACAATATATGCCCTACAGCCTTTGTTGGCATCTTTTAATTAAAAAGGGGCAATATGAGTCAGCAAACAAAGACAGACTAATAGAGATTGAAAAAATACGCACTCTAGGGCCTGAAAAACTTAAGAAGATTTTGCTTGACCTTGACAGCAACACAACAGCACAGTTTTTAAATATTCAAGACCTAAATTTTGCTTCAAAAGAAACTTTTAAGGTTTTTAAAGACTGGCTTATAAATAAACTGGCTAAGTGAAACTAAATTGTTTTTATCACCTCTATGACCCTGTCTATTTCCTGTTTAGTGTTATACAATGAAATTCCAAGTCTAGTGACGCCTCCCTTGCTCTCCAATCCTAATTTCTGTATCGCTTTAAGCGCATAGAAATGACCATCCCAGGCACATATGTTTTTATTAGCTAGCTTTTTGCAAACTTCTTGAGCAGAGAAACTGCTATGAACAAACGAAACTGTTGGTGTTCTTTTTTTACTTGAAAAATCTGGCCCAACCACAGTTATTTTTTCAAGGTTTTTAAGCGAATCATAAAGATGTTTTGCGAGCTCGAATTCATGGCTGCTTATTTTTTGATACGCACTTTCAAGTTTTTCTCTTAAAGACGCTCCTTTTCCAATAGACGATATAAAATCAATTGCCGAGGCTACACCAGAACAAGCAGCATGATTTAAGGTCCCTGTCTCAATAATATATGGAGCTGCCTGATCCTGGACAATAAGCCTGTCCGTGCTCAAGCTTTCAAGCAAGCCTGGTCTAGAGTAAAGAAAGCTGACGTGAGGTCCATAAAACTTATATGCAGAGCACAACATGAAATCACAACCCAACTCTTGAACATTTATTGAAAAGTGAGGCGCATAATGAACTGCGTCTAGAAGAAAAAGACAATTCTTGTTTTCTAAATACTTTCCAACCTTTATAAAATCATTAAGCGTGCCCAACGCGTTAGAAGACATGCCCATACAAACCATTACTGTTTTGTCATTTATTTTATTTTCAAAATCTACATAGTCTAGAACCCCTGTTTCTAATAGTTCAACTTCTATTAGCTTAACCCCCACCTCCTCTAAAACCTTCCAAGGGCCTCTGTTTGCTTCATGGTCTAGCTCAGTGATTATCACCTCATCACCTTCTTTAAATTTTCTTGACAAAGCTCTGGCCAGGCTATAGTTTAAAGTTGTCATATTTTGTCCAATAGATATTGTGCTTGGTCCTTCAGAGCCAAACAAATCTGAAACCCTTTCTCTTAAACCATCCATCATAAAATCAGTTTCTTTGCTCGTGGAAAATTCACCATGAGTGTTAGCGTTTGATCTAATATAATACTGTGAAACACCTTCAATTACCTGAATAGGAACCTGAGTTCCTCCAGGACCATCGAGGTATATAATCTGATTGTTTTTTTTGTCTAACCTGTCTAGTGAAGGAAAGTTATCTCTAATTTTTTCTGAATTTATCATATTATAAATTTAATGTAGTTTTTTATAAGCTGTTATAAAAGTTCATTCCAGAAAAAGTAATGTAGGCCCAGACTAAATATCTGATTCCTTTTCCTATTAAAACCCATAGCGCAACACTTATTGGATTAGTTTTAAAAAGCCCTAGACCCACAGCAAGTGGATCTCCAATTACAGGAATCCAGCAAAAAAAGGCAAGAGGAGCGCCCCACCTATCAACTTTTGGTTTAAGTCTTTCCAGCGTTAACACTTTGATTTTTAAATGCTTTTCTATTAAGTCCCATTTTCCAAGCCAACCTATGTAGTAGCATGAAAGGCCGCCAAGCCAATTTCCAATTGTTGCAACCAGCAGCACTGTCCCAAGGCTATATTGATTAACTATCATCAAGCTCAAAAGAGCTTCGGAAGAAAGAAAAGGAATAATAGTGGCAGCAAGAAAACTAGCAAAAAAAAGCCCTAGATATCCCCACTCTGCAAAACTTTCCATAAAAGATTATTCTTCTATTTTCCAAAAAGCTATTCCTCCAGCTTGTTTTCCAATCTTTAAAGAGCTAACCACTTTGGCTTTTTTTAAATCGATTACATCTATAAGTCCTGGTTCACCGCCAACACCCTCGACTGTAACAAATGCATACTTACTGTCTGGAGAAATTACAACTCCATGAGTAACACTAGTGTTGTTTGATACAACTGTTTTGTTTTTTTTCTCAATCTCCCATACTAATGTTTTTGCATCTCCTTTTAATGTTGCTACTAAAAATTTACCATTTGAAGAAATGTCAATATTATAAGGTCCTTTACCAGTATCAATTCTGTTGGTGATTTTCCACAAGTCTGTATCAATTTCAATAATTTCATCAGAACCATTTCCCGCAACATAAACTAAAGGCTTTGTTGGGTGTGGGGTTACCCATGTTGGCTTAACAGGAGAGTGGTGCATTCCTTTATGATTCATCTTGCCTTCTTTATCAAGACTTAAGGTTCTGTTTACTTCTAGTGTCAAAGCGTCTACCTCAAATAGCTCGCCAGACATCATGGCTACAGAGTATTGAAATCTACCATTTGGAGATATCCTAGAGCCGTGGGGCATTACTCCAGTTTGAATTTGTTTAATCTCTGTCATTGTTTCTGGGTCAACAACAGAAACACTGCTTGGTTTCATTTCTCCGTGTAAATTAAAGTTAACACAATATAATAAGCCTGTTAGACTAGATATTTGCATCGAGGCAGGAAACATACCTAATGTAGTTTTGTCAACTGGCCTATTTGTGGTGGTGGAATACTTTACAAGAGATCCGTAAGGGGTACCGTGAGCAAGAGATAAATACCAATATTCTCCTGACGGATCAACAGTTAATCCGTGCGGACCCTCATTTTCTGTTTTCATGACGCCAACAGGAATCCTCTCCTCCTCAGTTAATGTTTCTCCATCAAAACTAATTAAAGAAACTGTGTCGTCTGATTCTGCGGCTGCATAAAAATAATAATCTTGACTATAACCTAAAGAAACAGTAAATAAAAGTAAAAATAGTAACCTGCTCATTTAATCAATTATAGGGGTTTTGTTTATATACTGATTTGCTTTGGAGTTATCTGGCTTTAAATCAGATACTTTTGACGAGCCTAAACCACTATTCCAGTCAGAATAAAACACGTAACCTTTATATAACTGCGCACCCCAAGACATAGTTGCGTTAGGAATATAACCATCTGATGTCCCTGTCATTATATACCCTATTTCTCTTCCTTGTCTATATAGATCTCCTAAAAGATCCCCGCTTATGTCAACTATTCTCACTCCCCCCCCATACATTGCAACATAAAGAATGTCATCTTCAATCCAGTAATTATGAGAGCCTTGTCCTGGAAGCTCATATTTCGCAACCTCTACAGGGTTATCTAGGTCTGAGAAATCAACAAAGTGTAGAAACCCTGCTGTTATGTTTGGATTGTTTTCGTCTACTCCGTCAGGAAAAATTTCATCACCTAAAACTGTGTAAAATTTTCCTGTTGATTTGCTTTTAAAAGGAAATGTTGCATGATGAGCTCCTGTTGCATAATCATAATTTGCAAAGGCTACAGGATTTGAAGGCGACCCATCTGCTATTCCGTTTCCTACATCAACCAAATACACCCCATCTCTCCAATTGGAAGAGTACGCAATTCCATCCTCAATCCAAACATCATGAATAGACTGTCCTTCTTTTCCAACTTCAAACATTCCAACTTCAACTGGATTTTTTGGATCTTTAATATTTATAATATAATATCTCTGACTTCCACTAAGAGCGTACACATGATCGTTGTCAATAAAAACATTGTGCACTCCTCCTGTTAAATTTTTTGTGTATTCTGAGAGAATTTTTACATCATATGGGTTTGAAACATCTAAAATTATAATTCCATTTTTTCTATCTGAAGCACCCTCTCTCCCAATGACTGAGATTCTTCCATCTTGAGAAACCTTTACATCATTAACTGTTCTTGCGTCTACTTTAACACTATCAATTTTTTTAATGTTTGCCGGGTCTGTTACGTCCCAAAAGAATGACGTCCCATCTGCACCCCATGTGCCTGTTACAGCATAGTCTCTGCCGTCAACTCCTTCAAAAACCCAAAAATCAGAAGTGTGTTTATCTGTTACAACTCCTTTTCCAACTTTTAGAACCTCTCTTTCAATTCCTCTTCCTACAACTTTAAGTGGTCTAGAAACTGAACTGCTCCCAATACTTGCAGATATCATATAGTCTCCTATCACTTCTGCAACAAATTTTCCGTCGCTCATTATTAATCCTGATGCAGTGTTTGATTTGTCTACTGCTTTTCCTGAAAAAGTATATGAAAAGGGCAAGCCTTCAATTCTTTTGCCTGACTTATCATAACCTATTGCTTCATAGTTAACTACGTCTCCTGTTCGCGCTACATCTAAGCCAGCCTTAAGCTCTAGTTTGACAACAGGGTTTTCTAAAACATCAATTGTTAAGGAAGTTGAAATATTATCAAAGGATGCTGAAAGAACTGCCTTTCCTGGAGAGACTGCTTTAACATTGTTGAAAGCGTCAATCTCAATATTATTAGAATCTGTACTTAATTGAAAAAATTCGTTTTTTCTTGTAAAATTCATTTCATCGACAACCTCAAAATCAAGAGGAATATATGAGTCTTCATATACTTTTGATGAAGAAAGCGTAATCTTTATTTCTTTAGCTTTTGGAAAGTCTACCTGAACTGGAAATGTTCTGCTTAATCTTTGTCCTTGCTGGCCAATACATAGTGCTACAATTTCATGAGTTCCTGGCTCGTTAGCTCTAATTGTTCCTTCGCCTCTGTTAACAGTAACTGCTTTTGCTGTACTAAAAACACCTTTTTTGTTATAATATATAACCGCCTGACATATTGTTTTCTCTCCTTTTAAATTTTCTGCAAACGATGTTGGCTTAAATGTTTCTCCAACACTCATTGTTAAGCCTTCAAGATTAGACTTAACCACCAGTTCTTGAGAGAGCATAGTTGCTGATGACAAAAGAAGTGCTAAAACTATAAGGTTAAAAGTGAATTTTTTCATAAGTATTTTTTTTGTGAGCATTAAATATAAAAAATATAAACTAAAAAAGGCTTAACCTCCATTTGGAGGCCAAGCCAGTTAAACTAAAAAACCAATTTGCATATGGAATATGCTTATAATGGTTAGACATTTTTTTTAGGTAAAAGTTTAAAAAAGATCTGCATTAACAACTTTTGACCATGCATCAGCAAAATCATTAACAAACTTTTCTTTATTATCGTCCTGAGCATAAAGCTCTGCATATGATCTTAAAATAGAGTTTGAACCAAAAACTAAATCAACAGATGAGGCAGTCCATTTTAGGTCACCTGAATGTCTGTCCCTTAACTCATATTTATTCTCACCGACAATAGTCCATTTATTATTCATATCCGTAAGGTTAACAAAAAAATCATTGGACAAAACACCCTCATTGTCTGAAAAAATTCCAGATTTATCATCAATATGGTTTGCACCTAGCATCCTCATTCCGCCAATAAGAACTGTCATTTCAGGAGCAGTTAAGCCCAAAAGCTGAGATTGATCTACCATAAGCTCTTCAGGGCTTGATTTAGATTTTCCACTAAACCAGTTTCTATAAGCATCCGCTGCAGGCTCAAGATTTGAGAATGATTTTACATCAGTCATTTCTTGTGAAGCGTCACCTCTCCCTTTTTTGAATGGAATCGTCAAATTATATCCTGCTGCTGATGCTGCTTCCTCTATTGCTAAGTTACCTGCTAAAATAATTGTGTCTGCTAAACTAATTCCTGTTTTTGAAGAAATTGATTTCAAAACAGAAAGAGTTTTTGAAAGTCTTTCAGGCTCATTAGCATCCCAATCTTTTTGTGGAGACAAAGATATTCTTGCTCCGTTTGCACCTCCTCTTAGGTCTGAATTTCTGAAAGTTTTAGCGCTATCCCAGGCTACTGATACTCGATCAGAAATTGACAATCCAGAATTAGAAATCTTACTTTTGATGTCATCTTCATTGTACCCTTTATTCCCAGCAGGAATTGGGTCTTGCCAAATTAAATCTTCATTGGGAAAACTTGGCCCTATATACCTAGTTTTTGGCCCCATATCTCTGTGTGTAAGCTTAAACCAAGCCCTTGCAAATGTGTCTGAAAAATATTCTTGATCATTTTTAAACTTTAAGCATATTTCCCTATAAACAGGGTCCATCTTCATGGCCATATCTGCGTCTGTCATTATTGGATTATTTCTTTTTGATGGATTAGTTGCATCAAAAGGTTTGTCCTCTTCCGATATATTAACTGGCTCCCATTGCCAAGCGCCAGCTGGACTTTTTTGTAATTCCCAGTCATGGTTAAAGAGCATTTCAAAGTAGCCATTATCCCATTTGGTAGGGTTTGTCGTCCAAGCACCTTCTAGTCCGCTTGTCACAACCCCTTTTTCGTTAAGCGTAGGATTTATCCATCCAAATCCTTGATCCTCTATATTTGCCCCCTCAGGCTCTCTGCCTAGCTTAGATGCGTCACCATTACCATGAGCTTTACCAACGGTGTGTCCTCCTGCTGTTAATGCTGCAGTTTCTTCATCATTCATTGCCATTCTAGCAAAAGTTTCTCTTACCTGAAGTGCAGTTTTCATTGGGTCAGGCTTTCCGTTTACACCCTCAGGATTTACATATATTAATCCCATATGTGTAGCTCCTAATGGTGTTTCTAATGTTGATGGGTCCTCTAAATCTGCATATCTGTTTTCGCTTGGCGCCATTATTTCATCTTCAGGGCCCCAGTATATATCAATTTCTGGCTGCCAAGTATCTGGTCTTCCATAAGAGAAGCCAAACGTTTTCAAGCCCATGCTTTCATAAGCTATATTCCCTGCCAGAATAAATAAATCTGCCCAGCTTATTTTATTTCCATATTTCTTCTTAATGGGCCATAATAATCTTCTTGCTTTATCCAGATTACCATTATCCGGCCATGAATTTAATGGCGCAAATCTTAGATTACCTGTTCCTGCTCCACCTCGTCCATCAGCAACTCTATATGTTCCTGCGGCATGCCAAGCCATTCTGATCATCAACCCCCCGTAATGTCCCCAATCAGAAGGCCACCAGGATTGCGGTGTAGTCATTAATTCATGCATCTCTTTTTCAAGTGCTTTATAGTCCAATGCCTTAACCTCATCTCTATAATTGAAGTCTTTAGAATATGGATTTGTTTTTTCATCATGTTGATGAAGAATGTCTAGATTAAGTCTTTTTGGCCACCACTTCAATGGTGAAGTATCTGGGGATGTTGACCCGCCATGTACAAAAGGGCACTTTCCTGTTGATGCGCTGTTTTGGGATGGGTTATTTTTTCCGATGTTTTCCATGTGAATTATTTATGATGTTAAATTATAATAATTTATAATCTCTTACAAGGGCTTTTTTAGACCTATAAGCATTATAGAATATTTATAGTTTTTTCTTATATATACTTAATAAAATACTTCGGGTTAACGAATTTATAAATATTTACTCAAGACCCTTCCCAAATTATTATATTTGCCTCAGTTTCTACTTCTGGAAACATTTAAACTTCATTATGACATTTTCCAACTTAGGATTAGACCCAATATTTGTTGATGCTGTTGAAAAAAAAGGATACACTGAGCCTACGCCTGTTCAGTCCAAAGTAATTCCTTGGATCCTAAAAGGTAAAGACATCCTTGCTTCTGCCCAAACAGGGACTGGAAAAACAGCCGGTTTTACATTGCCTTTATTGCAGCTGTTGTCAAAACAAAAGCATCATCCGTCAAGATCTGTTCGAGCTCTAATATTAACCCCTACAAGAGAGCTGGCTTCACAAGTTCATGAAAACGTAAAAGAATATAGCGTTTTTTCTGACCTTAAGTCAACCGTTGTTTATGGTGGTGTAAATCAAAAGCCGCAGGTCAGAAAAATTAGAAGTGGCATTGACGTGCTTGTTGCTACCCCCGGGCGTTTACTTGATCTTCACAACCAAGGCGTGATTTATTTTGACAAAATTGAGGTTTTAGTTTTAGATGAAGCAAGG
>Ga0206124_10000259_pt1 | contig 42968 bp, 38 predicted proteins | sample Helgoland_Spring_3_FD_148671 | JGI IMG/M metagenome (GOLD analysis project Ga0206124, IMG submission 148671) | Pelagic subsurface seawater microbial communities from Kabeltonne, Helgoland, North Sea - Helgoland_Spring_Bloom_20160321_2 | ecosystem: Environmental > Aquatic > Marine > Epipelagic ... | reverse complement strand
GACTTTCAATAAATATAGTTAAACCAATTTCAGATTCTTTAACTAAGGTTTCTTTCAGATCTTATGTTCTCGATGAATCTAAACTAAATAGGGGAGCAGGTAACCAACTTCAAAAGGTAGAAGAAGAGGATGAATTCGTTGTAGAAAACGTTCATCATGGACTAAGATCATCTTTTTATAAAGCAGGGAGGTTTTCACCTACAAGAGAACAGGGTGTACATCATTTTCACAGATTGATTTCAGATTTTTTAAAGTAATAACTGAATCCTTTTAATTTAAAATCAAATAAATTATATATGGAATATTTTTAAAGGATTCAGCTATTTAATTAAAGCTATTACTTATCTAGTATCTGCCCAATGCCTGCACCAAAACATAAACCTAATGCAATCCATAAGCCAACATTATCGTTGATACTTCCGATTGTAATTCCAACAATTAAGCCTATTCCTGCACCTGTAGATGTTTTAGATTCTTTCATATTAATTAGAGAATGTAAATATATCTTCAATTGTTGTTTTAAATAGATTTGCCATTTTAAAGGCAGTTGGCAAACTAGGGTCAAATTTTTCTTTTTCAATTGCATTAATTGCTTGTCTTGAAATTCCAATCAACTGTGCTAATTCTTCTTGAGTTAATTTTTGATTTTTTCTGAGTTCTTTTACTCTGTTTTTCATCTGTATTTTCTTGCATTAAAAATATTAGAAGCTATATAAGAAAAAGATATAAATAACATTAAATATTCAAACTCGGGTTCCTTGTCAATAACTCCAAAATCAAAAGACACCTCATACGTAAGACCAACAACCACAGCTAATCCTAATGTTATGGCCATTGCTTCAAATTGGATTTTCTTTTGTAACTCGTCATAAGTCTTAAACAAATTTTTATTAGCTACTATCATGCCAACTCCAATAGCTAAATTTATTAATAATCCTATTTTAGTATATATTAAATCATTCCATAATGTGTTTTCTGCACCTGTTAAAAAGGCTAGACTTATTACCCATGCTAATGTCCATCCTAGCATAACCTTGGTTTGTTTTTTTTGTTCTTTCATGATTCTATTTTTGTAATGTTTACTTTACAAATATATAAAAATATTTTAATTATGTAATGTTTACTTTACTTTTTTAAGAAAAAAGACCAAATTGATTAAAGTGATAGGAGGTATGAAAGCAAACTAATTTTTTTAATACTAAAGAGGGAATTTGTCCATACATTTGATGGTATACATTTTCAGTATCTATTTCTTCAACTTTTTTATAAATCTTAATTAATCTGTTTTTTTCATTATCAAGATCAATAACTTTAGGAAAAGTTTTAAAAATTGGAAGTGTTGCTGAATTTCTTTTTAATTTACTGATGTTAAAATCTATATAATTCAAATATTTCAAGAAGAAGTATCTGAAAAATAACCTTGAAGATAACCTTGTAATAAAGTTTAATTTTTTTCTTCCCAAAGAAACTTCAATAAAGTTATTACAGTGAAATAGCATTTGACTAGGGTTTAAAGTTCCCCATTTAGGAGAGCTGTTTTTGTCTAGTCTTTTTAAATATTTTTCAATGTTATTTGAATCCAAATACATCTTATAAATATAAAAAAACCCTACCAATTAAGGTAAGGTTTCAAGTGATCGCGAGAGGATTCGAACCTCTGACCGTCTGCTTAGAAGGCAGATGCTCTATCCAGCTGAGCTACGCGACCTTTTTTTTGACGAATGCAAATGTAAAAAAATATGTTTAAATTTATAGATATAGTTTTATTTAATTTAAAATATGAATTTACTCTCTACTTTTTTATTTCTACAAAAATTTAATGTAAATCATGAGAATATGAGTACTTACGCTTCTATATTACTATGGGTGGTTCCTGGCTTTATGGTTCTGATGACTATTGAGGTTATTTATGGACATTTAACAAATAAACAAACCTATTCTTTTATGGATACTTTATCTAGCCTTAGCTCTGGAATAACAAATGTTCTAAAAGACTCTTTAGGTTTAGTTTTAGTTATTTTATCTTACCCTTATATCTTAGATGCTATAGCTGTTTTTGATTTAGAATCCAGTGTCTTATTATACGTTGTCGCTTTTATTTGTATTGATTTTGCTAGTTATTGGAATCATAGATTAAATCATAAAGTAAATATATTTTGGAACCGTCATGTTATTCATCATAGTAGTGAAGAATTTAATTTAGCATGTGCATTAAGACAAAGTATTTCAGCGTGGATTGGTTTTGGGGCATTATTTTTAATTCCTGCTGCTTTTTTTGGAGTTCCTCCTCAACTGATAACACTTCTGGCTCCAATTCATTTGTTTGCTCAATTTTGGTATCACACAAGACATATAGGAAAACTTGGTTTTTTAGAGTACATAATTGTAACTCCCTCACAACATAGAGTACATCACGCAATTAATCCAATTTATATTGATAAAAACCTATCCGCAATCTTTTGTGTTTGGGATAGAGTTTTTGGAACATTTCAAGAGGAGTTAGATCATGAGCCTCCAGTTTACGGAGTCTTGAAGCCTGTAAATACTTGGAATCCATTACTGATTAACTTTCAACATGCTTTTAACGTAATTCAAGATGCATACCATACTTCAAGTTTCAAAGACAAACTTAGAATATGGTTTATGCCTACTGGATGGAGACCCAGTGATATAATAGATAAATTTCCTAGGCCTATAACAACAGATCATTACAATCGTGAAAAGTACAGTCCCAACTATTCATTTTTTATGAAGTCTACCGCAATCTTTCATTTTGTTTTAATTAATTTTTTACTTTATTTCTTTTTAAGTAATTTTTCAATAATAGAATCTGATTTAAAACTAGTGTTTGGGTCTGTTATTTTTGTTTCTGTTTTTGGATTTACTTCATTATTAGATTTACATTCTTGGGCACCATTCTTTGAGGTATTTAGATCAATTCTTACCATTATTATTCTTTATTCATTTAATGACTATGCTTTATTTATTAATTACCCAACCGAGTTCTTAATGATAGTTTCTTATTTTGCAGTAAGCAGTTTAATTTCATTAATTATAATTTTTAATAAAAACAGTTCATACATTAAATTTAATAATGCAAACTCTTAAAACGTTATTTATATTATTAACATTTTCTAGTATTTTTTCTCAAGAAAATTGGGTATCCTTAATTAATAATGACAACTTAAATAATTGGGAAATTAAACAAGGCTCAGCTAAATTTATTTTAGAAAACGGAGTTATTTCAGCAACTTCAATTTTAAACACGCCAAGTACATATTTAGGTACTATAAAAAAATACGACGATTTTATTTTAGAATTTGAAGTGTATGTTGATAATGGTTTGAATTCAGGTGTTCAATTTAGAAGTTCAAGCAATAACAATGTTCCCGAACATAGTAGAGTTTTCGGGTATCAATTTGAATTAGATACAAATGAAAATAGAGGTTGGTCTGGGGGAATATACGATCAGTCAAGAAAAAACTTTTTTCTATATCCAATAACTAGAAACGAAAAAGGAAGAAAAGCATTTAAAAATGGCAAGTGGAATAAGGCTAGAATTGAAGCAGTTGGTAATTCTATAAAAACTTGGATTAACGGAGTTCAGTGCACTAATTTATTGGACCCTCTTTCAAAAAAAGGATTTATAGCTCTTCAAATTCATAATATTAATGAAGAGTCTTTAGTTGGTAAAATAGTTAAATGGAAAAATATAAAAATATTAACTGATAATTTAACTCAATATTTATCTGAATCTGAAGATTATGCTACAGAAATTAATAATGTTGATAATATATTAAGTGAAAATCAAATAAAAAATAATTGGAGATTTTTATGGGATGGAAAAACATTTGATGGATGGAGGGGAGCCAAGCTTGATGTTTTTCCTAAAACGGGATGGTCTATAAAAAACAATGTTTTAACAGTTTTAGATAGTGACGGCTCTGAATCCACTAACGGTGGAGATATAGTAACTCTTGAGAAATTTTCAAATTTCGAACTAGAATTAGATTTTAAAATATCAAAGGGTGCAAATAGTGGAATTAAATATTTTGTTGATACTAATCAAAATAAGGGTACAGGTTCCTCAATTGGGCTTGAATTTCAAATTTTAGATGATAAAAATCATCCTGACGCTAACAAAAAATTTAAAGTTTTAGAATATTCAAATGGAAATTGGAATTTTCATAAGCAAGGAATTAAAAAAAACAGAACAGTTGGATCATTATATGATTTAATTGAAGCTGAAAACTTAAATGAACAAAGATCCAAAAGGCCTGTGCATCCAGAAAGATGGCACAGAGCCAGAATTATAGTAAACAATGGGCATGTTGAACATTGGCTTGATAACATTAAAGTTCTTGAATACAATAGGTTTTCTCAAATGTTTAAAGCTTTAGTTGAATATAGTAAATACTCTAAATGGGAAAATTTTGGTCAATTAAAATCTGGACATATTCTTTTACAAGATCATGGAGATAGAGTATCATTCAAAAATATTAAAATAAGAGAATTTTAAACTTACCTAATGAAAAACAGAAGAAGCTTTATCAAAAAATCATCAATGGGAATCATTGGAGCATCTTTGCTTTCTCCTTTTTATAATTCATCTGCAAAAAGTTATTCTAGAATTTTAGGATCAAACGATAGAATTACTTTAGCTTTTCAAGGACTTGGAAGAAGATTTCCAGGGTTGTTAAACTCATCTTTAAAAATGAAAAATGTTGAGATTAAATATTTTTGTGATGTTATGGATAAGCAACTCGATAAGGCCAATCAGAGATATTATAATTTGACTAAACAAAAAGTAAGCTTTGAGAAAGATATTCATAAAATAATTGAAGATAAAGACGTAGATGCTTTAATTATTGCCACACCAGATCATTGGCATACTTACGCAGCTTGTAAAGGAATGGAGGCTGGGAAACATATTTATCTTGAAAAGCCATGCAGTCATAATTTAAGAGAGAGTGAGCTTCTAGTCAATTATCAGAGTTATTATAATAAATCGGTTCAAATGGGTAATCAACAAAGATCATCTTATGAAACAGCAGATCTTATAAAATTACTTCACAATGGTATAATTGGAGATCTAAATAAAGCAGAAGCATATTATAATAATAATAGACCAAGAGTGCCTAATCAAATAAAAGCTCCAATCCCAGATGGGTTAGATTGGGATTTATTTCAAGGACCATCAAAGAGAAAATCTTACACTTTTGATACATGGGACTATAATTGGAGGTGGTATGGATGGGATTTTGGTACTGGAGAAGCTGGAAATAATGCCACTCATGAACTTGATATTGCAAGATGGGCACTTGACGTTCATTATCCTGAAAGTGTTGATGTATATTCAAGTAAAAATCATTTTATTGATGATGGTTGGACTATGTATGATACAATGGAAGCAAAATTTCATTTCCCAAATAACTTGAAAATTGATTGGAACTGTCATAGTAGAAATGCTCACTTTAGTAGAACATTGGGTGGAAGAGGCACAGTGATATATGGATCAATGGGTTCTGCTTTAGTAAACAGAAATGGTTATACTGTTTATGATTTAAATGGAAAAGAAATTAAAAATAGTATTTCAGATGATAAAGAATCTGGCATTCAATTAGGTGGAGGTGGAAACATGACAACTAAACATTTTAGAAACTTTTTTAATTCAATAAGAAATGGAGAAAAACTTAATTCACCTATAAATGATGCTGTGATTAGTCAAAGTATGGTACATTATGCTAATCTGGCACACAGATCTGGAAAATCTTTTAAAATTGATTCACAAAACGGTAATATTATTGACAAAAAAATAAAGAAAAAGTTTTGGTCTAGAGAGTATGAGAAAGGTTGGAATCTTACTTTTGTTTAATGTTTTTTGAATATTTTTTCGGAACACTTAATAAGAATTTTTCGAACCTTTTCATTACAACTAAATGAAGTTTAGCTTGAGTATATTTATAAATATACCATGGTAAATTGGGAACATATTCATGAATTCCAGCAATCATGTATTCGTTATTTAATACTGACCTAAATTCTAACCATCCAAGCGAAGTTCTTTTTACAAGCCATCCACCTGTGATATAAAATAATTTTCTGTTATCATCACTTCTAGATTTTATGACTTTAAGTTCTAAAAGAGTAATCTTTAAAAAACTAAATTTTATAAAGTTTCCATCATAATTGGCTTTCAAAATATCAGCAAATCTTTTTTTTAGCCAAATTGGATAAATTCTAGAAACAAAATCCATTGATCTATTACTTGGATTGGCTATTCTTTGAACACTTCTAACAGTATTTTCTTTTTTCTTTCTAGGATAAAATTCTGGATTTTTTGGAATCCTTTCTTTTGGATATAATGCTTTCTCTACACTATCTTCTACACTAATGTAATCAATTGGTAGATCTACAATATTTTCAGGATTTAATGTCATTTTATGTTTTAAGCTTTCTACAAGAGGAGAAACTAAAAACTTACTAGTTCCTGTAATTAAACTTACCCATAGTTTAGATAACCCAATAGTTATAAATGATAATGAAAATATAAGTCTTTTTTTATTCATTTTTTTTGCAGTTATCTTTAATAAGTCCATATAGGTTATTATTTGATTTCCGCCAATTTCTACAGGTTTATTATATGTTGACTCATTTCCAACAGACCATCTTATAATTTGAAGAGCGTCTAAAATATCAATAGGTTGATTTAATGATTTTGTCCATTCAGGACATGCCATTAATGGTAGATTTTTAACAAGTTGCTGAACTATTCTAAATGAGGATCCGTTAGGACCTATTATTATACCAGCTCTAATTGAAGTAAGTGGGATGTTTCTAGAACCTAGTGTTTTTTCAACTTCGTATCTTGATTTTAAATGTTTGGATATAGTGTGGTCATCTTTTGGAAGTATCCCACCCACATATATAATTTGCTTTAAATTACAGTCCTGTGCAGCTCTTGAAAAATTGTCGGCTAACAATATATCAGTATCCTCAAAATCACCTTGATTTAACCTTGTTGAAGGCATCATTGAATGAACAAGATAAATTGCTATATCCGCACCACGTAAAGCTTTTGTTGTACTAGAAATAGAATATAAATCAACTTGTTTCCAATTAACGTCTGTTGAATCAGGATACTTTATTTTATTTCTACTTAAGGCAATTATATTGAATTCATGTTTGTATTTTTCAATAAACCATTGTCCTATAAAACCAGTTGCTCCAGCAATTGCAATTGTTTTTTTCAAAAATCAATATTTAAATAATTAAGTAATATAAATAAGTTTATTATAATATAAATAAATGCTGGACTAGATTTAATAATTCCATCTTTAACAATTAATCTTAAAATAAAACCCAAACACATTAACACTGTAAGGCCAAAAGAAGATAATAGTGTCATTAAAGGAAAATAAAAACCTAAAAATAAACCAAATCCACCCGTTAATTGAGCGCAACCAACTACGACTCTGAATTTAGAAATACCCCAACGATTGAATTCAGATTTCATTATATTAGATGTGAAAGACATGATTCCATAAAAAATAAACGAGAAAGCTGAAAAAATTTGCAATATTTCTGGAATCAAAGCTTTCATATAAAAATCTATTTGTTAACTTAAATAATAATTTTAATATATGAAGAATCTTTATAATATACTGGTTTTAATTACTATACTTTTTAGCTCAAGTTTTGTTAATTCTCAAGATGACATACTTTCTAAAATAAATGAAATTGGAACCCTTGAACAAAAAGTTATGATGCCTATGCGAGATGGTGTTAGGCTAGCTACTGACATTTATATTCCAAGATCTGATAAAAAGGTTCCAATAATTTTTTCAAGAACCCCTTACAATTTTAATTCTTGGGGAGATGGTGAAGAAAAAAACCGTACACACCAAAGAGCTTATGAAGCTTTAAAAAGAGGATATGCTTATGTTGTTCAAAATGAAAGAGGTAGATATTTTAGTGAAGGTGAATGGGATATTTTAGGAGTCCCTTTAACAGATGGATATGATGCTTTTTCATGGATGAGTGAACAATCTTGGTCTAATGGTAAAATAGGTACTCTTGGATGCTCCTCAACTGCTGAATGGCAAATGGCGGTTGCAGCTTTAGATCATCCTTCTCATGCTGCTATGGTCCCTCAGGGTTTTGGTGCTGGAGTAGGAAGAGTTGATGATTTTTTTGAACAAGGAAATTGGTATAGAGGAGGAGTAGAACAATTGTTATTTGGAACATGGTTATATGGAGTTGAACATGATAAGTTTAAGCCAAGAATTCCTGCAGGTGCATCCCAAGAAGATTTAATTAGAATTTCAAGATTTTATGATTTAGCACCTGAAAACCCACCAGTTGATTGGGCTAAAAAAATTAAACATTTACCACTACAAGATCTTCTAAAAAACGTTGGAGGAAAGAAAGAGATTTTTGATAAAATGATAAAAAGAAAGCCAAACGATAAAGATTGGTACAAAGGAGGCTTATACCACGACAATATGGATTTTGGCGTTCCAAGTTTTTGGTTTGTTTCGTGGTATGATGTTGCAACAACTCCAAACATTGCTTTATTTAATCATGTTAGAAAAAATTCAGTAGATCAATTCGTAAATGATAATCAGTATTTGGTTATAGCTCCTACATTACATTGTGGATTTACTAGAGCCACTGAAAATACAATTGTTGGTGAAAGAAGTGTGGGAGATGCAAGATTAAATTATGATGAACAGATTTATGATTGGTTTGATTTAATGCTAAAAGAAAAGCAAAACGATTTTAAAGAAAATACACCAAGAGTTCAATACTATACTATGGGTTCTAATAAATGGCAAAGTTCTGAAGTTTGGCCACCAGAAAATATCGAGATGACAACTTTTTATTTAAGCAGTAATGGTAGTGCTAATACTATGTATGGTGATGGAAAACTAACCACTCTAAAAAGAAAAATCAATAATAAATCAGATTCGTTTATTTACAACCCATTGGATCCAGTAACTTCGAACGGAGGAGGAGTATGTTGTATGGGTAATGCTGTAAAAGGAGGAGCATTTGATCAACAAGAAGTTGAAACAAGGGACGACGTACTTGTTTATACTTCAGAAACTCTAAAAAATGGATTTGAAGTCACTGGATTTATTAATTCTTCAATTTATATTTCGTCTGATGTGAAAGACACGGACATAACTATTAAGTTAATAGATGTCTATCCTGATGGAACAGCTTATAATATTGATGAGACAATTCAAAGAGTTAGATACAGGGAAGGTTATGATAAAGAAGTATTTATGGAAAAAGGAAATGTATACAAAGTAGATTTATCCCAAATGTCAACCAGTAATTATTTTAAGAAAAACCATAAAATTAGAATTGAAATTTCGAGCAGTAATTTTCCAAGGTTTGCTAGAAATTTAAATACTGGCGGTGATAATTTTAATGAATCCAAAGGAATTATAGCTAAAAACACAATTCATCATTCAAAAAAATATCCCTCAAGTATAACACTACCAATTGTTAAGCAATAATTAATATATTAGATTTTATGGAAATGAATTATGATGCAATTGTAATTGGGACTGGAATAAGTGGTGGATGGGCTGCAAAGGAACTTTGTGAAAAAGGGTTAAAAACTCTTGTTTTAGAAAGAGGAAGAATGATAAAACATGTAGAGGATTATAAGACAGCTAATAAAGAAGATTGGGAATTTCCCGCAGGTGATGTTATTACTCAAGAAATTGAAAAAAGACAACCCAAACAAAGTAGAACAGGTTATGTAAATACGGAATCAACAAAAGATTTCTTTGTTGATGATATTGAACATCCTTACAATGAGAAAAAAAGATTTGATTGGATTAGAGGATATCATGTTGGAGGAAGGTCACTGCTTTGGGCAAGACAAAGTTATAGATTAACTCCTTTTGATTTTGTAGCTAATAAAGAGGATGGATATGGTGTTGATTGGCCAATTAGATATAAAGATTTAGCACCATGGTATGATTACGTTGAAAATTATATTGGAGTTAGTGGAGAGAATTTAAATTTAAATCAATTTCCAAATCAAAAACTTCTTAAACCAATGGAATTAAATTGTGTTGAAAAAGTTTTACAAAAATCAATTTCTGAAGAATATTCGAATAGACACATGACAATTGGTAGAGTTGCTCATATAACTGAAGGAACAAAACCAGGACTAGGTAGATTAAATTGTCAATTTAGAAACAGATGTAGAAGAGGATGTCCATTTGGAGCCTACTTTAGTAGTAATTCTTCTACTCTCCCAGCAGCTGAAGCAACTGGAAATATGACATTGAGACCTAATTCAATTGTATATGAAATAATTTATGACGAGTCAAAGAAAAAAGCAACAGGCGTCAAGGTTATAGATTCAGAAACTAATTTGACTTATGAATTTAAATCTAAAATTATTTTCATGTGTGCTTCCACTGTACCTACTACTTCTATTTTAATGCAATCAAAATCTAATAGATTTCCAAATGGACTTGGGAATGATTCCGGTGAACTTGGTCATAATATAATGGATCATCATTTTCAAATTGGAGCGGATGCTACATTTGATGGTTTTGAAGATAAATACTATACTGGAAGAAGACCAAATGGTATTTATATTCCAAGATTTCAAAACATTGGTGGTAAAACTAAAAACAAAAATTTTTTAAGAGGATATGGTTATCAAGGTGGAGCAAGCAGAACAGATTGGAGTGAATATGTAAAAGAAGCATCCTATGGTGAAAAATTGAAGCAAGCAGTTATAAAACCAGGTGAATGGACAATGGGTTTAAATGGTTTTGGAGAAGTACTGCCGTATCACGATAATAAGATTTTTTTAGATTATAATAAAACTGATAAATGGGGACTTCCTACTGTAACATTTGATGCTAAACTTAGAGAGAACGAATTAAACATGAGAAAAGATATGCAATTTCAAGCGATGGAAATGCTGGATAAGGCTGGCTTTAAAAATGTTAAACCATATGAAAGTTCATATGGTCTAGGATTAGGTATTCATGAAATGGGTACCGCAAGAATGGGCAGAGACCCTAAAACTTCAGTTCTTAACGCTTTTAATCGAATTCATTCAGTAAAAAATGTATATGTTACTGATGGATCATGTATGACATCTTCTGGAAATGTAAATCCATCCCTAACCTACATGGCTATAACTGCAAGAGCAGTTGATCATGCTGTCAAGGAACTTAAAAACAATAAAATTTAATAATGAACAGAAGAGATTATTTAAAAAAAGTTGGAATAGGAGTTGGAGCATTAGCTGTTTCTCCATTTACTATTAGTTTATTTCAGTCTTGTCAAAGTGACTTGGGTTGGAACCCAGTATTTTTTAAAAATGAACATATTCCTTTCTTATCTGAACTTTCTAATTTAATAATACCCAGCTCAAATGAAATACCAGGAGCCAAGGAATTAAATCTTTTAAGATTTGTTGACACTTATATTTCAAAAGTTTTATCAAAAGATGAAAAAAAAACATTTAATAATTCTTTTGATGGGTTTAAATCGGAGTATTTAAAATCATCAAATTTAAGTCAGATTGATTTAACCACTTTAAATTCATTATTAGATTATTTTTTGGTAAGAAATAAATCTAAGCACAATATTTGGATTAATAACTTTATGAACAGCGGAGAATCACTTTCATTTGTTTTTCTAAATTCATTTAGAAAACTTTTAATAAATGCTTTTAAAACAAATCAATTTATTGGCGAAAAAGTATTAGTTTTTAGACCAATTCCTGGTGAGCAAAAGGGTTGTGTCGATTTAGAAGAAGCTACCAATGGAAGAGCTTGGACTATTTAATTTAAATTATGAAACTAAATACTTTACTTTTTACAGTTTTTTTAATTTCAACATTTTCTTTTTCTCAAGAAAAAGATGATTTGTTTAATATGATTGAACAAGAGGAAAAGAAAATTGAATTACTTCCAGAAAAAATGATTTTTACACAAAGTTTACTTTGGGGAAAAAAAGGTTTACTTCGAAAAACAGGCATTTCTCCTCTCAATTTAGAAAATAGACAAAAGGAACTTAAAATAAGAAAGACAATGTTAACAACTCACCAAGCTATTGGTTATTTAACATTAGCCTCGATGATAGCTCAAGGTATAATTGGTGGAAAGTTGTATAATGGAGATGAAAGTTTGAGAAGCACTCACAATACTATGGGTAAGGTTGTAAATATTGGTTATTTTACTGGGGCTGGTCTATCATTATTTTCACCACCACCATTAATAAATAAAAAGAAATCAAAGGGATTTGATTCTGTAAAAGCACATAAAATATTAGCTACTGTTCATTTCTCTGCAATGGTTGCTACCAACCACTATAAATACAGAGATAAAAAAGTTCATAAAGCAGCTGCTTATACTGCGTTTGCTAGTTATGCAACAGCTGTTATTGTTCTAAAATTTTAATTATGTATAGAATTATAGTCCTTTTAATTTTTATTTCATTTTCTAATTTATCGGCTCAAAATGAAAATAAATGGATGCTGGATACTCAACAGTCTGTTATTGAGTATAACGCTAAGCATCTTCTTCATGCATGGTCGGGAATTAATAAAAATGTAAAGGGAGTTTTTCTGGAACAATCTAAAAGTAAGATTGCTATTTCAGCAAATATAGCTGATTTTGACAGTGGAATTAGTAATAGAGATTCTAATGCAATCAGAGTATTAAATGCTTTAAACTTTCCAAGTGTTAAGTTTTTTTCAGACAAAATTATAGTTTCCTCTAATAGTATTGAATTTAATGGTGAACTAGATTTTCATGGAAAACAAGTCAATAAAGAATTTACAGCATCCTATAATAAGGAAAATGACATCTTGATTGTTGAAGGAAATTTTTCGATTATTCTCACAGATTTTGACATTAAATTACCATCATTAATGCTTGTCAAAATGGATGACTTAGCAAAAATTAACTTTAAATTAATATTTAAAAAAAGTAATTAATTTAATCTTGCCACTCGGCTATAAATAGGTTTGTATCTCTAGTACCGTCATTATTTCTGTTTGAAGAAAAGGCTAATTTTTTTCCATCTCTAGAAAAAACAGGAAAAGCATCAAAGGTTTCACTGTGTGTAATTCTTTTTAGATTTTTACCGTCAATATCAATCATGTAAAGATTGAAAGGAAATCCCCTTTCGGCTTCAAAATTTGAAGAAAATAGAATTTTTTCACCTGATGGATGAAATACTGGACTCCAGTTTGCATTACCAAGATCTGTTAATTGACGAAGTTCACTTCCATCAGAGTTACAAATATATAACTCCATATTAGTGGGTTGAACCAGTCCTTGTTCAAGCAAACTTTTATATTCTTCGATTTCATTTTCAGTTTTAGGTCTTGAAGATCTAAAAATTAATTTTGATCCATCTGGTGAAAAGAAAGCTCCTCCATCATATCCTAAATCAAAAGTTATTTGTTTAACATTCGTTCCGTCAATATTCATCGTGTATAAGTCTAAATCTCCATTTCTTGTAGATGTAAAAACAATTTTGTCCCCAATTGGAGAAACAGTTGCTTCTGCATCATAGCCGACTTGATCAGTAAGTTTGTTTGTAATTTTTCCATTTAAATCAGATACATATATGTCAAATGTATCGTAAATTGGCCATACATATTTACCTTCTTTTCTTAAAGGAACCTCAGGACATTTTTCATTATCTTGGTGTGTAGAGGCATATAGAATATGTTCATTATCTGGAAGAAAATAAGAACATGTAGTTCTTCCAAATCCAGTACTAATCATTTTAGGTTCATTATTTTTAAATGTTTGATCAGCATCCATTAAAAACATTTGATCGCATTCAACATTCCAACCATTATTATTAGATTGAAAAACTAGTTGTTTGTCATCGAAACTCCAATATGCTTCCGCATTATCTCCCCCAAAAGTTACTTGTCTTAATGTTTTAAAATTCACTTCATCTTCAAAAATTAGAGAGTTTGAATTTTCTTTTTTTGTTTGACAAGAAAATAGTCCAAATAAAATTATAAATAGAGATAATTGTTTCATGTTATAAATTTGTAATTTGCGCAAAAATATACAAATAATGAGAAACCCTTTGATATATATTGTCTTCTTTTTAATTTTTTCAATTTCCTGTACTTCTCCCAATGTGTACACCAATCAAATCAAATCTGATTTAACTTTTTTATCTTCTGATGATTTAGAAGGAAGGGCAACCGGAAGTGAAGGTGAAAGGATTGCAGCAAGTTATATATCAAAAAGGTTCAAAGATATGAATATAGAAGCTAAAGGTTTAAATGATTACCTACATCCTTTTTCTTTCAAGCCAAAATCTCATCCACATGAGGAAATAAAGTTTAACGATTCATTACATAGTAATGGTATTACAGGGAACAATGTAATAGGTTTTATAAATAATAAATCTTCAAATACTGTAGTTATTGGCGCTCATTATGATCATCTTGGTTTTGGAGATCAAGGTTCATTATACAGAGGAAGTGATGTTAAAATTCATAATGGTGCAGATGATAATGCAAGCGGAGTTTCTTTGATGCTGGATTTAGCAGCTAAATTAACTGACGAAAATAAAAACAATAATTATTTATTTATTGCTTTTTCAGGTGAGGAAATGGGTCTTCTTGGTTCAAATTTCTTTGTAAAAAATCCGACAATCGATATTTCATCAATTAACTACATGATAAATATGGATATGGTAGGAAGGTTAAATGATGAAAAATCTCTTGCAATTTATGGACTTGGAACTTCTCCTATTTTTAAACAAACCATAAAATCTAACAACGATATTTTTAAAATTATTGAAAATGAATCTGGAATAGGTCCATCTGATCATACATCATTTTATTTGCAAGATATCCCTGTTCTACATTTTTTTACTGGCCAACATGAGAACTATCATAAACCTAGTGACGATAGTGATCTAATTAACTACGATGGTTTAGATTTAATTTCAAACTATATATTTTCTATAATCTCTGACCTTGATGACAATGGAAAGTTAAAGTTTAGAAAAACAAAAAATGAAAGTGAAGAATCTCCAAGATTTAAAGTTTCACTAGGTGTTATTCCAGATTATTTATATGATGGTAAAGGAATGCGAATTGACGGAATTTCGTCAGGAAGACCTGCTGAAAAAGCAGGGTTTTTGAAGGGTGATGTTATCACTAAATTAGGGGAATCTAAGATTGAGGACATGATGTCTTATATGAAAGCCTTGTCTAAATTAAAAAGTGGTGATTTAGTAAAGGTTGAATATAAAAGAGATAATAAGATATCTTCAAAAAATGTTACTTTCTAGTCGAATGTAGATTTAATATTTAAATAGTTTTCTTAACTTATAGTTTTCATATGAAAAAGCTATATTTTATAATTTCATTTCTTATTTTTTCGTGTTCCGAAAATAAAGTATCAATCGATATTCCAACCCTATCTAAGTATAATATTATTACTGATTATTTAGATGTTGCGGATACTTTAAATGTTTATTTAAACAAAACTTTAGGTTTGACCTTAGAGGTTTCAAATAAACAAAAAAATAGATCTATAATTCTAATAGAAAAAACCGATTACAATAAAGACTTTATTTCTATAAATTATAAGGACTCCTTAATTACAATATCGGCTAATAACAAGACAAATTTATACTATGCAACTTATGATTTTATAGAAAAGTTTCTGAATGTAAATTGGTTGTCAACTGATTTCACATACTACAATGATTTGAAATCAATAAATATCCCCACTAATTACTCTTATTTTTATGAACCACCTGTATTGACTAGAACAGTTCATTCAAAGTTGTTTTATAAGGATTCAATTTTTGCTGACAAATTAAAAGTCACAAATGAAGCATTTCCTAGATATGTGCCAAACGCTAGAGTACATACTTTTCATCGCTTTCTTCCTTATAATGTTTTTTACGAAAAAAATCCAGAATATTATGCCTTAAGAGGTGATAAGAGACTGCCTACTCAGCTGTGTTTAACAAATCCTGATGTTTTAAATATAGTAAAAGACAGTGTAAATTCTTTTTTCAACAAGTTTCCTGCCTCTGATGTAATCTCTGTCAGTCAAGATGATAACACCCAATATTGTCAATGTGAGAAGTGTTCAAAAATTGATATTGAGGAAGGAAGTCCTGCTGGAACAATGATTCATTTTGTTAATGAAGTAGCTAAATCTTTTCCAGAAAAAACAATATCAACACTAGCTTACCAATACACCAGAAAACCGCCTAAAGTTAAACCTATTGAAAATGTTTTAATAACATTATGCTCTATTGAATGTGATAGAAGTGTTCCAATAGAAAGAGGATGTAAAGATTTTAGCTCTGATTTAAAAGGTTGGTCACAATTAACCGATAATATTAGAATTTGGGATTATACTACCCAGTTCACAAATTTCTTAGCACCTTTTCCAAATTGGGGAACCTTAAAACCAAATATAAATCTTTTTGTTGATAATAATGCAAAGTGGATTTTTGAACAACATTCGAATAATAATAGTGAGTTGTTTGAACTTAGAAGTTATATTATGGCAAAGCTGCTTTGGGATCCTAATTTAGATTTTCAATTTCTTTTAAATCAATTTAATAACAGGTATTATGGAAGTGGTGGGGAGTATATTTCTGAATACGTAAATAATATACAAAATCAGATCGATAAAACTTCTTTTTTTCTTTTCTTGTATGGTGACCCTTCTCAAGCATTTGACTCTTTTTTAAGTCCTGAAAATCTAATAAACTATGATATGTTGTTTAATAAGGCTTTAAGCAGTGTTGAGTTTGGTTCAGATTACTACAAAAGAATTCTTAGATCTAAAATTTCTATAGATTATGCAATTTTGGAATCTTACAGAAAAAATTTTTCTGATTCATTTCAATTAACTAATGTAGAAAACGATATAAAAAGCATTAATCCAAAATTGATAAAAAGACTTAGTGATTTTAATAACACTTGTGTTAATAATAATATCACATTAATGAATGAAATGGGATTCACAGTTTCTGATTATGTTGTAAACTATAAAAAGGCCTTGAAAACTGCGATTAAAGAAAATCTTGCGAGTTTAAAAAATATTACTCTTTTAACATCTCCTAAAAAATATGCAAACGAAGATCCTAAAGTATTAACTGATGGTGCTTTGGGTGGTAATAGTTTTTATTCTAACTGGTTAGGTTTTGAGGGAAATGATTTAAATGCAGTTGTAGATTTGGATCAAATAAAAGAAATAAAATCTATTAGTATTAATTTTCTACAAGTAACAAATCACATTGTTTTTTTTCCAGAGCAAGTGGAGTTTTTACACTCTGATGATAATTTAAAATGGAAAAGTTTAGGTAAAGCGTTTAATAAATTTGATTTATCTCCAAAAAGTAAAGTAAACGATATTCAAACATTTTCTATTGATGCAAAGAATTTAAAAACTAGGTACATTAAAATAATAGCAGATAACATCAGTAAAGCACCTATATGGCACCACGGAGCTGATTTACCCTCTTGGATATTTGCTGATGAATTAATAATTGAATAATTAAATTTTATGAAAAAATACATTTTATCCATCGATGCAGGAACAACTAGTTCAAGAGCTATTTTATTTGATAAAAATGGAATTCAAATTTCTATATCACAATTTGAGTTTACTCAAATTTTTCCAAAAGAATCTTGGGTTGAACACGATCCAATTGAAATTTGGAATACTCAATTAAAAGCGATTCACGATGTAATAAACAAATCTAATATTAGTGTTGATGAAATTGATTCCATTGGAATAACAAATCAACGAGAAACAACAGTTGTATGGAACAAACATACTGGAAAACCTGTATATAATGCAATAGTTTGGCAAGATAGAAGAACTGCTACATTTTGTGAAGAGTTAGATCATTTAGGAAAAGCAAATACCTTTTATAATAAAACAGGTTTATTATTAGATGCTTACTTTTCTGGAACAAAAATTAAATGGATTTTGGATTCAGATAAGTCAATAAGAAAAGCCGCTGAAGATGGAGATCTTTTATTTGGCACAATAGATACATGGCTTATATGGAACTTAACAAATAAAAAATTACACGCCACAGATTACACAAATGCAAGCAGAACGTTACTGTTTAATATTCACACTTTAAGTTGGGATGATGAGTTATTATCTCTCTTAAATGTTCCAAAAAAAATGCTTGCCAAAGTTTATGACAGCTCAGAAATAATAGGAACTACTGATTTAGATATTCTAGGTTTTGAAATTCCTATTTCTGGAATTGCAGGTGATCAACAGGCTGCGTTATTTGGTCAAATGTGTATTGAGCCAGGAGATGTTAAAAACACTTATGGAACAGGTTGTTTTTGCATGATGAATACTGGAAATAAGCCAGTTAAATCAAACAATAGAATGTTGACTACAATTGGTTGGAAAATTGGTAATAAAACAGTTTATGCCTTAGAAGGCAGTGTGTTTATTGCAGGAGCAATAGTTCAATGGTTAAGGGATCAATTGAATATTATTGATGATGCCTCAGAAATTGAAGATTTAGCAAAAACGGTAGATAATAACGGAGGAGTTACTTTTATTTCTGCTTTATCTGGACTTGGAGCACCTTATTGGAATCCCAATGCTACTGGAGCTATAATGGGAATCACAAGAGGAACTAAAAAAGGACATATTGCTAGAGCTGCACTTGAAGCAATAGCATTAAGATCTAGGGAAATAATAATTGAAATGCAAAAAGATTCAGGAACTACTTTTGATAAATTAAAAGTAGATGGAGGAGCAAGTAATAATAATCTTTTAATGCAAATTCAATCTAATTTATTGCAAACTCAAGTAATTAGACCAAAAATCACAGAAACTACCGCTTTAGGTGTTGCTTTCTTTGCTGGGCTAGCAACAGGTTTCTGGAATTCAATAGACCAAATAAAAAGTATTTGGGATATTGAAATGAAATTTGATCCTAAAGTTCAAGATTATGATAAAAAAGTTATTTCTAACTGGGAAAATAGAATTAAAAAAATTCTTATAAATTGAATAGAGCATTAAATATTAAATTATTAAATAATAAAAAAAAATTTGACTTTATTGTAATTGGAGGTGGTGCATCTGGACTTGGTTGTGCGTTGGACGCTTCATCAAGAGGATATTCTGTCATATTATTAGAAAAATTTGACTTTTGTAAGGGGACATCCTCAAGAAGTACAAAACTTATTCATGGAGGAGTTAGGTATTTAGAAAAGGGACAAATAAGTCTGGTTTACGAAGCTTTAAAAGAAAGAGATATTTTAAAAAAAAATGCACCTCACTTGGTTAAACAAGTAGGTTTTTTAATACCAGTTTATAATTATTTTTTGAAATTTTATTATTTTTTTGGTTTAAAAATATATGATTTTATTTCAGGTAATTTAAGTTTTGAAAAATCTAGAACAGTTAATAAAAAAAATGCAATTGAATTAGTTCCTAATGTTGATAAAGAACAATTAAAAGGAGGTGTTGTTTATTTTGATGGACAATTTGATGATTCAAGATTGGGAATAGATATTGCTTTAACATCAGAATTTAATAAAGCTATTCTACTCAACTATATGTCGGTTGAATCTTTGATTAAAGAGAACGGGAAACTTAAAGGTGTAGTTGCGTATGACACTATAAACAATAATGATTTTTCTATTTATAGTGAGAATGTTATTAATGCTACTGGAGTTTTTTCTAAATCAATTATGGATTTAGATTCTAATAAATTGAAAACTGTTATTAAACCCAGTCAAGGAGTACATTTGGTAGTTGACAAAAGTTTTTTAAATGGCAATTTTGGAATATTAGTTCCAAAAACATCTGATGGAAGAGTGTTGTTTGCTGTACCTTGGCTAGATCATGTAATTATAGGGACTACTGATAACGTTGTTGATAAACCTTCTTTTAATCCCGAATCAACTCAAAAAGAAATTAATTTTATATTGGAAAATATTAAAAATTACCTAGAGATTTATCCCACAAAAAAAGATATAAAAAGTGTGTTTGTTGGATTAAGACCGCTAGTTGCTAATAACTCTAGTTCTAAGTCTAAAGATTTATCAAGAAAACATAAAATTATAGTTAGTGAATCTGGAATGGTGAGTATTATTGGAGGTAAATGGACAACATACAGAAGAATGGCAGAAAATGTTATTGATCTTGCACTGAAAAAAACAAAATTATCATTTGTTAAAAGCAAGACCTCTAATTTGAAAATTAAGAATGGATTAATTGATATTGATTTTTCAAAAGAATCCTTAAGTAATGACTTTTTCTTGTCTAAGGAAATGATAATTCACTTTGTTAATAATGAAATGGCATTAAATTTAGATGATATTATGTCACGTCGATCTAGATGCTTATTTTTAAATATAAAAGAAAGTATAAGAATTGCTCCAAAAGTTGTTGAAATCATGTCAAATGAACTATCTAAGAACGAAGTTTGGATAAATGAACAACTCAAATCTTTCTATAATCTAACTAATATTAATAAAATATAATATGGACTCTATTTTAGCTGAATTTATTGGTACAACAATACTAATGTTACTCGGAATTGGAGTAAATGCAAATACAAGCTTAAAAAATACAATTGGAGGTGAAAATTCCAATTGGATTTTAGTAAGTATGGCTTGGGGATTATCTGTTTTTGTAGCTGTATTTATTACAGGACAGTTTAGTGGAGCTCATTTAAACCCAGCGGTTACTGTAGGCTTAGCTATGGCTGGAAAATTTTCATGGTCTTTAGTTCCTGGTTATTTAATAACTCAACTTGCAGCAGCAATGTTTGGTAGTTGGTTGGCTTACATTGTTTATATAGATCATTACAGATTAACTAAAGACGAAAATGCAGTAAGAGGTTCCTTTTGTACAGGTCCTGCTATTAGAAATTATAAAAATAATTTCTTTAGTGAAACTGTTGCAACTTTTATTTTAGTATTTGCTATATTTTATATAGTTGAACCTAATTTACAAATTGAAGGTGAGGTTGTTAATTTTGGATTAGGCGCTTTAGATGCTCTTCCTGTAGGTATTTTAGTTTGGGTAATTGGAATGACACTTGGTGGGACAACTGGTTTTGCAATAAACCCAGCTAGGGATTTCGGTCCAAGACTAGTTTATTCATTACTCCCTAGAAAGAATAAAAACGCTGATTGGTCTTACAGTTGGATTCCTGTTTTTGGACCTTTACTTGGAGCAGTATGCGCTGGTTTTTTATACAACTTTATTATGTAATGATTAACAAAAAACATATTCCTTGCATAGCAGGATCAACAGGCTTGGTTGGCTCTCATTTGTTAAAAAATTTATCAAACCTTTATCCTAAGCTAATTTCTTTAACAAGAAAAAAAGTAAATTATTCTAACCCTAATATTAAAAATGTAATTGTTGATTTTGATAATCTTAATATTGAAAACGTCCTAAATGAGGTTGATCATTTGTACATTGCTTTAGGAACAACAAGAAAAAAGGCTGGAAGTGCTGAAAATTTTATAAAAGTAGATTACCATTATTGCATTAATTTAGCAAGAATTGCAAATAATTGCGGAGTAAAAAGTATTTCTATAGTATCCTCTGTTGGATCAGACCCTAATTCAATTTTTTTATACCCCAAAACTAAAGGTTTAATTGAAAGAGATATTTCTAAACTTTTATTAAATCATTTAAGTATCGCAAAACCAGGTATAATTTTAGGAAAAAGAAATGAAAGTAGAGTTGGTGAGAAAATTGGAAAAATTTTATTTTCTTTTATCGATAAGTTTCTTTTTGGACAATTTTCAAAGTATAAAAGTATTTCTGCAAGTAATATTTCTAAAGCAATGATTTATCAAATTATTAATTCATCAAAAGGAATTAATATTTTGGAATATAATCAGCTTATAAAAAGTTCAAATAGTTTTGATAAACTAGTAAAACTTGATTGATAGAATTATTTACATTTGCCAGAAATTTTAGCTAATGTTAAACATACATAACCTTTCTGTTTCTTTTTCTGGGGAATATTTGTTTAAAGAAATATCATTTAAACTAATATCTGGAGATAGGGTGGGTTTAATAGGTAAAAACGGAGCAGGAAAATCAACCTTATTAAAACTTTTGTCTAAAGAAACTGAAATGGATTCAGGTTCTATTGCTTATGAGAAAGATTTAAAAATAGGATTTCTTAAACAAGATATTGATTTTGATAAAGGAAGGACTGTTCTAGAGGAAGCCTATCAAGCATTTAGTGAGATTAAAACTCTTGAACAAAAGCAAAACGAAATTAATACCCAATTAAGCCAGAGAACAGATTATGAAAGTCAGGCTTATTTAGAATTAATTAATGATTTAAGTGATGTTAATGATAGGTATGAGTTAATCGGAGGGTATAATTATCAAGGACATACCGAAAAGATACTACAAGGTCTTGGTTTTAAAAGAGAAGATTTTCATAAAAATACAGATACTTTTTCAGGTGGATGGAGAATGAGAATTGAATTAGCTAAACTTTTACTTCAAAGTAATGATTTGTTATTACTAGATGAGCCTACAAACCATTTAGATATTGAATCAATTATATGGCTTGAAAACTTTCTTAAATCTTTTTTAGGGGCAGTAGTTATTGTTTCGCATGATAAAATGTTTTTAAACAATGTAACTAATAGAACTATAGATATTTCCCTTGGAAGAATTTATGATTTTAATAAACCCTACTCAAAATATTTGGTTTTAAGAGAAGAAATAAAATCTCAACAAATTAGTGCTCAAAAAAATCAGGAAAAACATATTCAGCACACAGAGAAATTAATTCAAAAGTTTAAAGCAAAAGCTTCAAAAGCTTCAATGGCTCAATCTCTTATTAAGAAAATTGAAAAAATTGATAGAATTGAAGTCGATCAAGATGACAATAGTGTTATGAAATTAAACTTTAATATTTCAATAAATCCAGGAAAAGTTGTTACTGAAATCGAAAATTTATCAAAGAACTATGGTGATAACATGGTACTGTCTGATGTAAATTTACTTATTGAAAGAAAAAGTAAAATTGCATTTGTTGGACAAAATGGACAAGGTAAATCTACTTTAGCTAAAATTATGGTTGGTGAGCTAACTCCATCTTCGGGAAATTCAAAATTAGGTCACAACGTTCAAATCGGATATTTTGCTCAAAATCAAGCAGAATATTTAGATGGTTCTAAAACCGTATTGCAAACAATGATAGATTCTGCAAATGAAACAAATAGATCCAAAGTTAGAGATGTGTTGGGTTCTTTTCTTTTTAAAGGTGACGACGTTGAAAAATATGTAAGAGTTCTCTCTGGAGGTGAAAGAAACAGATTAGCACTTGCTAAACTTCTTTTGCAACCTTTTAATGTATTAGTAATGGACGAGCCAACTAATCATTTAGATATTAAATCTAAAAGTGTCTTAAAACAAGCGCTTGTTAAATTTGATGGAACTTTAATCTTGGTTTCACATGACAGAGATTTTTTACAAAATCTAACTAATAAAGTGTATGAATTTAAAAGCCAAAAAATTAAGGAATACTTAGGTGATATTGATTATTACCTAAATCAAAGAAAAATTGAAGATTTTAGAGAAATCGAAAAGAAAGACAAAGTAATAAGTTTAAAAAAGAATAAAAATATTAATAATTCAAAAGATAGAGAATTAAAAAAAAGGATTAGTAATATTGAAAGTAAAATTTCAAAATTAGAAAACGAAATTTCTGTCATCGATAAAGATTTAGAAAATGATTATCAGAAAACAATATCCAGAAACAATTTCTTTTCAAACTATGAAAAGAAAAAATCTGATTTAGATTTACTAATGAAAAAATGGGAAGAATTAAGTTTGTCCTAAAATCATTAGCTTTATTGTTGTAGTAATCAAAAAAATATGTGTGAATTAACTAGTGATGAACTTTGGCTTGTTATAAGACTTTATGCTTTTGCATTATCTCCTGTTTTTTTGGGACTTTATTATTTAATAACTAAAAATATTTCTTATAATACAGCTGTAATTTTATGTTTAACTTTCTTTATTTGTGCGGCTGGATTTGAACTATGGCTGACCTATGGTCTTTTTGATGGTCTTCCGGTTAACCAAAGAAGATCAGATGCTTTAAATTGTGCTATTCCTCAAGATTTTAATTGGGTTTTAAATTCATTAGGTGATGTTTTTATTGTTTGGATTGGATTATTTATAATTAAGAAAATATTTAATAAAACTATAGATCCACTAAAAAAATGGAATTGGTCTGTTTTCCTTATTCTTCTTATTTGGTTTGTGGCACAAAACATTTATGTTGAAGCTTTTATTTATCATTTACAATTAGGTTCAAGTGGAGATTTATCTTGGGGACCTTTAATGCCTTTAGGCTCTTACTTCAATCCTACTCTTTTTGAAATATTAGGTAGACCTGTTACTTTCCAATCTCAATCAACTTGGTTACTCATGACCCCAATAATATATTTTTTAGCAATATATTTAAATAATAAAAACACTAATTCAAATGTTTAAGCGTTTATTTTTTGTTTGTTTTTTAGTATTAATTTCCTGTTCAAAAGATGAAAACATTGAAGATGAAATAATTACAACAGATAAGTCAGCAAGGATAGTTGGTTATTTGCCCTCATATAGATTCGATTTAAACAATAATATTGAATATTGTAAATTAACACATTTAAACCTTGCATTTGCAAACCCAGGTTCAAATGGAAAACTAATCATTAATGATTTTAATGATATTGTTGTTAAAGCAAGAAACGATAATAATAATATAAAAATTTATGTTTCTATTGGCGGAGGCTATTTAACAGATGATCAAGCGTCAATTTGGTCAAATTTAATTGATATTAAAGAAAACAGGCCAACAATAGTTAACGAGATAGTTAGTTTTGTTGAAGATAATAGTTTAGATGGTGTTGATGTTGATTTAGAATGGCAATATGTTACACCTGGATACAGCCCTTTTGTAATTGAATTAAAAAGTGCTTTATCAGCAAAAGGTAAGGGAATGACAGCTGCGTTACCTGGTACAACCAAATTTGATAATATTACAGATGAAGCTTTACAAACTTTTGATTTTATTAATTTAATGGCTTATGACTTTACTGGTCCTTGGAACCCTACAGTTTCTGGTCAGCATAGTTCATATAATAATGCTAATCAGTCAATAAATTTTTGGAAAAATAAGGGCATTTCTGCAAATAAATTAACATTAGGAGTTCCTTTTTATGGCTATGATTTTTCTAATTCTTCAAATGTTACATCTTTCACTTTTGGACAAATGGTTTCTTTAAATAGTTCTTATTCTGAGTTAGACAATGTTGGATTAAAGTTTTATAACGGACGACCAACAATTAAATCAAAAGTAAAGCTTGCTGGAGAGCAAGTTTCTGGAATTATGATATGGGAGTTAGGTCAAGATTCTTTTTCTGAATATTCATTGCTTAAAACAATTCATAATGAATATAAAAACCTTGGTTTTAAAACAACTGAACTTTGCCTAGATTAGTTTTAGGTAACCTCAGATTTACTATCATCTATTTTTAAATACTCTCTGTTTTCCAAAATATTTTTAATAGCCATAACAGTATCATACAGATCAATAAAACTCACATACAAAGGAGAAAACCCTAATCTAATGTTGTTTTCTGGTCTATAATCAGGAATTATTTTTTTTCTATTTTCACCGCCGTTTACAAGAAGTTTACAAATCTTCCAAGCTTCATTATGTTGAATTGAAATATGTGAACCTCTAAATTTAGATTCAATTGGGGAAGTTATTTTTACATCAAATTTACCTAACTTATCATTTATAATTTTTATTAAATATTCTCCTAATTCAATACTTTTATTTCTAATATTTTTTATTCCGGCATCTAACACAAGATCAAGACCTGAATCTATAGGAATTAGAGAAAGTATGGCAGGAGTACCGGCTTTGAATTTATTTATACCATCACCAGGTTTATATTTATTTTTAAATTCAAATGGTTTTGAATGTCCAAACCATCCTTTTATAGGGTTTTGTATATGATTCAATAAATCTTTCGATACATATAAGAAAGAGGGGGAACCTGGGCCACCATTTAAAAACTTATAAGTACAGCCAATAGCAACTTTTGTTTTAGACGCTTTAACATCAATATTTATAACTCCAATTGCATGACTACAGTCCCAAACAATTATACTTTTATTTTTTTCAGCAAATTCATTTAATTCCTTAATCGGATAAAGAAATGAATTTTTATAAGTAACAAGACTTAAACAGTAAATTCCAGGGTTTTCTTGTATTGATTTTTTTAAAATATTAATATCACAGCCTAAAGTATTGTCGTAATTTATTATTATAATTTCTTTGGTTTCAGTGTGTTCTTTCAATCCTTCAATTATGTAAATATCACTTGGAAAGTTTAGGCAGTCAGTCACTAAATTTTTTTTAAATTGACCACTGTTTAAAAGAGAAAATAAAATTTTATACAGATTTACTGAAGTTGATTCGCCGATTAAAACTTCTTTATGATCCGAGTTAATCAGTTTGGACATTTTAAAATTAATTTTTTCAGTCAATTTTAACCAATTGTCATTCCAGCTACGTATTAAGTTTTGGCCCCACTGTTTATCAATTACTTCATTTAAATTTTCAATACTTTTAAGTGGAAGTTTTCCTAGAGAATTTCCGTCTAGATATATTTCATTTGAGTTGTTTAAAAACTTTGATTTAAAAGTTTTTAAATCATCGTTATTGTCTTTTTCTAATGCAATATTTCTTATATCCATTTTTAAAAATTTTTAAAGTAAGGTTTGATGATTTTAACCCATTGTTTATACATTTTTTTACTTGGATGTAATCCGTCTTCAGCTATTAACGAATTGTCATTTAAAGCCTTTCTAGATATTTCTGTAATATTAAAAAATGTAATATTATTTTTTATGCATTCATCATAAATTACTTTATTGAAAGCATTAATTTCCTTAGTAATTACAGCCCTGTCTCTGCCTTTTGCAAACGGAGTTACTCCCCAATCAGGAATAGATACAACAATAACTCTTTCTTTAATGAGATTAGTATATTCAATAGATTTATTTAATAGTAGAACAAAGTCTTGTTTGAATTTTTCAATACTTCTCCCTCTGTATTGATTATTAACTCCTATTAATAATGATACAAAGTCAAAGTTTTTATTAAATTTTATTTTATTTAAAGTGTCGATTAATTGATCCGTGGTCCATCCTGATTTTGCAATGATAATTGGTTCTTCTAATTTATTTTTTAATGAGCTAGATAATTGTACTGGCCACCTTTCAGATTCTTTAACGCTTTCTCCAATAGTATAACTATCCCCCAAAGCTAAATATGAATAATTATTTTTTTGACTAAACGATATTAAAGGAATTGTTAAAATTAATAATAAGAATTTTTTCATTAAATCTAGTATTACTTTGAATTTTTCAAGTTAACAAGAAATGACTTCTGTTCATCATTTAGTCCATCTGCTGTAAAAATAGAAATACCGCTAGCTCCATTTTCTTTTGAAATATTATAGGCTTTTTCAAAATCACCAGGGTTTTTTAATGCCCCACTATAAAGCCCAGAATGAATAGGAAAGTCTACATCACTAACACCTTGTTTGGTTGCAAATCCTATCCAATTAATATTTTCTCTATAAAAATTATTATATAGCATTGGATATGCTGAATCTAAGTTCCAATTGTCCCACGCTTGTCTTACCATTTGCCTAGACATCTCAGGAAAAGGGAATACAGCTGCACTGACTTTTTTATTTTTTTTGTGTGCTATATCTACAATTTCATTTACTAAACTAGTTATGGCATTTAATCTAAATTGTCTCCATTCGTTAGACAGTTCAGGATTTTTTAATTCTAACGGATCTTTATCAAATATTTCTTTAAATTTTTTTCTTGCAATAGGGTGATATCCGTAATCATATTCAGGAAGTTCTGTTTCTTGTATGATGTTATATTTTGGTTGTAAATCTGCACCCAAAATAACATCTGGATATCTTACATAATCTAAATGAACTGAAGCAAGACCATCGACTTCCATTAATTTTTTTGCATTATTTATAATATGATTTCTTGCATCAGGATGAAATGGACTTAGCCATTGATAATAATTTACGTATGCTCTATAATCTAAAGAATTATCTCCATTTCTATTAACTTGATACCAGTCTGGGTTTTTATTTGCAATTGTGTCTCCAGGTCTATTTACTGTCCACATCCATCCGTGAATTTTAATTTTTTTCTTATTAGCTATTGGAATAATTTTTCTTAATACTTCTGGAGATCCACTAATTAAAATCTCTGTTATACCTAAGGAATCGTAATAATTAATTTTTTTCTCCCAATTTTTTTTAATGAATTCTTTACCAGCTCCAGTCCAAGTGCTTATAGTAAAAGTATTTTTTTTGATTTCATTATCACAATTAACTAATAAAATTGAAATAGTTAGTAGAATAAGTTTCTTCATAATATTTTATATTTTAATTTTTCCTGTTTCATTAATGGAAAATTTATTAATTCCATCAATGACATATAAAGTAAAACCATTTTCCGTTTTTAGAAAATTACATGAAATTTTTCTATTATTAAATTCTTTTATTTCAAGATTTATTAAAATTTCAGGCTTTAACTTTTTTAAATATTTTAAACTTCCAAAAGACACTTCCCTAAATAATGCATAAAGAATTTGTTTTGGAATCTCTTCTTCCGGAATTGTATAATTATAATTATAATCGGAAAAAATTAAATAACCCCAATTTTCAGGAAGATGCATATTTACAGTCCCTTGCTGAGACCAAACCCAATTGTATTCTGGGAGGTATTTATCATTTATTTTTTTTCTAAAGTATTTTTCGTTTTTTAATTCATAATCCCAATTTACTCTTGAAAAGTTTATCCTCCAAACGTCTCCTATTTTTGGATTATCATAATCTAAAGTTGTTTTTAATTGAGATATTTTATCTAAAGGAATGGCCATCTCAACAGTCCAGAAATTATCAACATCATTAGGATTATTAATTGTTCCATTTATGTTTACTGCTGATTTCAATCCTTCAATATTCCAACTGTTATCTGCCTTTCCTTTTAATCGGTATGGCCTGTTTAGGTATAAGTCCCAAACTGTGCCTAAAGCATTTATTTCTATTTCTCCATAACTAAAAACATGATTGTTTGGGTTAATAAATACTTCAAAATCATTATTGTAGAAAATTACATCATCTCTTTCAGTGATATCTCCCCAAATGTGATTTTCAAATAATTTAGCAAAGACATAGAGATAATTTTTATCCCACAGTAACTTTACGTTTGTTTTTTTAGTTGGGGTCTTTAACCCTTCTATATCAATAAAATCGTCACTGTACTTAGCCTGATTCCAAACTTTTTCATTATCCATCCCATCAATTAGAATAGGATCTGATGTTTTAATTACCACATAATGTTTGGGTATAATTATTTTTTCATTCAAATCAACTTCAATTGTTTGACCTGTTTCACATCCAAAAAACAATAGTGACAGAATGAAAAAAAAATATATTCTCATTTGATTAAAAATTTAAATATGTATTAGTAATTTAAAGTTATTAAATATTGCTAATTATGAGAATCTTTCTTTTTATTTATTTTTTACTAACAAGTTTAGTTTCTGATGAAATAAAAGTAATTTCTTATAATATAAGATATAATAATCCTAACGATGGTAAAGATATTTGGGAAAATAGAAGAAATACTATCGTTGATTTTGTAAATAAGGAAAGTCCTGACTTTTTAGGTTTACAAGAAGTTAATCATTCACAACTATTGTTTTTAAATTCAAAACTATCAAATTATTCATTTGTTGGCGTAGGTCGAGATGACGGCAAAACAAAAGGAGAGTATAGTCCTGTTTATTATAACAAATATTTATTTGAATTAATAAAATCAGACACTTTTTGGCTTTCTTCTACACCAAGTAAAATTTCAATTGGATGGGATGCTTCAATGGAAAGAATTTGTACATACGGATTATTTAAGAGTAAAGCGAATGATAAAGTAATATGGGTTTTTAATACTCATTTTGATCATATTGGTGATAAAGCAAGAGAACAATCGGCTGATCTTATTATCAGTATGATAAATAAATTAACAAAACCAGAAGACCATATAATTATTACAGGAGATTTTAATTTATCAGATAATTCAAAACCAATAGTAAATCTTCAAAGTAATTTTAATGATACTAATAAATTTCTGAAAAAGACAGATAAGACCTACGGAACATTTAATAATTTTAAATTAAATTTTATTTCAAAAAATAGAATTGATTATATTTTTGAAAAAAACTTTAAACTTTTAGATTCAAGGCACGTTTTCGTTAAAACCCCAGAGGGTCGTTGGGCTTCAGATCATAATCCTATTATTGCTAAACTTAAATTTTAAAGAATGAAATATATATACCTATTGATCTTTTTTGTAATCGGATGTTCATCCTCTAATAATTTAGATAATAATTTTGGAATAGTAATTCATGGTGGTGCAGGAACTATTTTAAAAGAAAATATGACTTTAGAGTTAGAAAAAAAATATAAAAATGCTTTAAGGGAAGCAGTTCTAATTGGCTATGAAATATTAAATAATGGAGGCACTAGTGAAAAAGCAGTTGAAAAAACTATTAATTATCTTGAAGATTCCCCATTGTTTAACGCAGGAAAAGGTGCTGTTTTAAATTTTGACGGAGAAGTAGAGCTTGATGCCTCTTTTATGGAGGGTAAAAATTTGAATGCAGGTGCTATTTCAGGATCTAAAAAAATAAAAAATCCAATATCAACTGCTATTAAAGTAATGAATTCTTCTTCTCACGTTATGCTATCTGGAAAAGGAGCAGATGATTTCGCAATCCAACATAATATGCAAACGGTTGAGCAAAATTATTTTAAAACAGAAAGAAGAATTAACAGTTTAAAAAAAATTAAAAGCATTGAAAATAATAAAGTTTCAAATTTATTAAATAGTGATTACAGAGTACAGAAACTCGGTACTGTTGGATGTGTAGCTTTGGATAAGTTTGGTAATTTATCAGCTGGAACTTCAACTGGTGGAATGACAAATAAAAAATGGAACAGGATAGGGGATGCTCCGATTATTGGTGCAGGAACATATGCTAATAATAATAGTTGCGCAGTTTCTTCAACAGGTTGGGGAGAGTATTTTATAAGAGGGGTAGTAGCTTATGATATTGCTGCTTTAATGGAATACAAAAACCTTTCCATTAAAAAAGCAGCTAAAACTGTGATAAATAAAATTTCTAAAATGGGAGGAGATGGTGGTGTAATCGCTATTGATAAGCAGGGAAATATAGCTATGGAAATGAATACTTCTGGTATGTACAGAGCTCATATAAATTCAAAAGGTGAGATAGATGTTAAAATTTATAAATAATTAATTTCTATTATGAATGAACCATTAGCGGAAAGATTAAGACCAAAAAAATTAGAAGATTACATTAGTCAATCTCATTTAGTCGGGAATGAAGGTGTTTTAACTCAACATATTAAAAAAGGTTTAATTCCCTCAATTATTTTTTGGGGTCCCCCTGGTATTGGAAAAACTACACTAGCAAATATTATTGCTTTAAAATCTGAAAGGCCATTTTACAGTTTAAGTGCAATTAATTCAGGTGTTAAGGATGTTAGAGACATAATTAACAAGGCAAAGCAAAGCGGTGGTTTATTCACTGCAAAAAATCCAATCTTATTTATTGATGAAATTCACAGATTTAGTAAATCTCAACAAGATTCTCTTTTGCAAGCAGTAGAAAAAGGATGGGTGACTTTAATTGGGGCGACAACTGAAAATCCAAGTTTTGAAGTTATTTCTGCCTTATTATCAAGGTGTCAAGTTTACACACTAAATTCATTTAACAAAAATGATTTAGAATCATTACTTAATCGTGCAATAATAAAGGATGAAAAATTAAAGTTAAAATCAATAAAGCTAGAACAAACAAATGCATTGATAAGGTATTCTGGGGGAGACGCTAGAAAACTGTTAAATATTTTCGAGTTAATCATTGATTCATTTGATAGTAAAGAAATCATAATAAACGATGAGATAGTGTCTAGTATGATTCAGAATAATGCAATTCATTATGATAAATCTGGTGATCAACATTATGATATTATTTCTGCTTTTATAAAATCAATTAGAGGCAGTGATCCAAACGCAGCTGTATATTGGTTGGCAAGAATGATTCAAGGAGGTGAAGATGTAAAGTTTATTGCTCGTAGATTAATTATTCTGGCCAGTGAGGATATTGGTAACGCCAATCCGACTGCTTTGGTAATGGCTAATAATACATTTCAAGCAGTTTCTGTTATTGGAAACCCTGAATCTAAAATAATTTTAAGTCAATGTGCTATTTATCTAGCGTGTTCTGTAAAAAGTAATTCTTCATATAATGCAATTAATAAAGCTCAGAAAAACGTTGAAGAAACTGGAAACATCTCTGTTCCTCTTGAATTAAGAAATGCTCCTACAAAACTTATGAAAGAGTTAGGCTATGGAGAAAATTATAAATATGCCCATGATTTCAATAATAATTTTACTAATCAAGAATTTTTACCAGAAAATATTAAAGGGACTAAGTTTTTTGAGCCAGGAAATAACTCTAGAGAAAATGTTCAAAGAGATTTTTTGAAGAATAATTGGAAAGATAAATATGGGTATTAAAAAACCCTCGTAACTTCTTACAAGGGTTTTATTAAACAAAATAAGCGTAATATATTATTTAGGAATTCCAGACCCTCCAAATGGTGCCCAATTGGCATGAACCATTTTCCATCCAGATCCTGTTGAAATCCATACTGCAGATGCTCTTGTACTATAATCAACTTTCTCATTAGTTTCTGTGAAAGTATAAGCACCATTAGCATAAAATTTAACTATTGCAGTATTCATATCAGGTGAAAAGTCAATATCAAAATCTCTTAAATCAAAACTATCCCAAGTAAAATTTCTTTTAGTTAAGAAACGTTCTTCATTTTGAGTGTAAAATTCTGTCAAACTTGAATCACCAGATGTTAACATCATATCATCCGTTATATATTTTTTCCATTCTTCTAGGTCTTGACTAATTATAGCTTCTTGAAAACTTGATTGAGCTTCTTGTAAGTTTTTAACTAGATTTTCTTTATTCAAGTTTCTCCAATATGTAACCAATTTTGGTTGGAATGGTGATGCAAACCATGCATAATCAAATGCCTTTGCTTGGCTATTGAATGCTTTTTCATAATCTCCCTCCATTACTGCAATTTCAGCTTTTGAATCTAATGCATTCGGCCCATCGTGTAATCTTAGAGAGTAATCGATTGCTTTATAAGCCGACTCAAAATCTCCATCTCTTGCAAACGCATAAGCCATAGTATTGTAAGCTCCAGCAGCAAGTTGTGGAAACTTTTCTGAAAAAGCTTTATTTGAATCCATATCTTGTCCAACATTAAGCCAATTTATTAAACCACTATTTGGATACTTATTTAATGCTTTTTTTGCAGCAGTATCAAAATCTTTATTTGGAGTTGATAATAAAGTGTACCATGCTTTTTCAACATCACTAAGAGTTTTTATATTTATTTGTTTAAGTTTTTCAGATCTTGATCCCCAGTCTTCGTTCCAATGTGCTGCAGCAGCTAAAACTAACTTAGCACATTCACAATTATCATCAACTACAAGAGCAGCTTTTGCCATTCCAACAGCCATTAGATGTTCTAGGTTTGATAGTGAAGTTATAGCTTCATTAACGATTTTTGATGCATTTTTGTTACAAGATGTGTCTTCAATCCATTGTTGTCCGTTTGCATTTACTAAAAATGCTAAAGTCATAATTGAGGTAAGTATAGTTTTTTTCATAAATTATTTTTTTGTTAAAATAGTTAAAATAATAAACATAACATACTTTAATGAATGTTTTTTTGATAAATTAAATTGTTAGTTTAAATTTTGTAATTTTAATAATATGGAAAATAAGTTCGAAAAAGTTTTATGGAGTGTTAGATATGTTGTGATTCTTGCTGTAATTCTTTCAATTATAGCTTCTATTTCTTTAATTGTAATTGGAAGTTGGGATATTATTCAAGCAATCCTATTTTATAACCCTTTGTTTGATTCAGCAATTGTAAATAACAATCAACTTCTATTTAAAATAATATCATCTATTGATTTATTTTTAATCGGAATAGTTCTACTAATTTTCGGTTTTGGTATATATGAACTTTTTGTTAGTGAAATTAATTTTGCTAAAGCTAAATTTTCCGAATCTACTTTAAAAATTAAAAGTTTAGATCAACTAAAAAATAAGATTATAAAAGTTATAATAATCGTTTTAATAGTTAAATTTTTTGAGAAGATTTTAAAATTAACTGAAAATTTCACAAGCCCATTAGATATACTGTTTTTTGGTCTATCAATACTATCAATTTGTTTAGGTTATTATTTAATAAACAAAAAATGATTAGAGACTAAGAATTAAAGTTAGATTTTAAAGGATTAAGGAACAACTTTACAACAATTATTATAATTTTTCCTTTAGTTTTATTAATTTAAATAAGTTTAAAATTAGCTATGATGAAAAAAATATTTTTTATTTTAATAATACCCATTAATTTTTTGTTTTCACAAGATTATTTCCCCACAAATTCAGGTGTTAAAACTAAAGAACTTAATTATAAAGCATTTACAAATGCTACCATAATTATTTCTCCAGGTAATGTGATTACAAATGGAACTTTATTAGAACTCGAGGGCAAAATTGTAGCTATTGGTAAAGATTTAGTTCTTCCTAGCAATACTATCATACACGATAAATCTAATCAATTTATATACCCATCTTTCATTGATTTAAACAGTAATTTTGGATTACAAACACCCAAAAGAAGAAGTGGATCTGGAAGAAGTACTCAGTATGAATCAAGTAGAAAAGGTTATTATTGGAATGATCATATTTTAAGTGATTATAATAGTATAAATGATTATAAATATGACAATAAAAAAGCTAAAGATTTACGTCAAATTGGTTTTGGTATAGTTAACACTCACAGAGACGATGGAATTCACCGTGGAACTAGTTTACTGGTTGCTCTAAGTGATCAATCTTCAGAAAGTGAAAGGTTAATTTCTAACAAGACTGCAGAGCATTTTTCATTTAAAAAAAGTGTTACTTCTTCACAATCATACCCTGGATCAGTTATGGGTGCAATGGCACTCATAAGACAATTTTATCATGATCTAAATTGGTATTCTCAAGGTGGTTTGAAAGAAAAAGATTTAGCAATTGAAGCAGCGATAAAAAACAAGAACTTGCCAAAGATATTTTTAGCAGATGATAAATTAAACACTCTAAGAGCGGTTAAAATCGGAAAAGAAATGGGACTTGATTTTGCAGTTGTTGCAAGTGGTCAGGATTATGAACATGTTGATGAATTGAAAGAAAATAACGCAAAACTCATTCTTCCTCTAAACTTTCCCAAACCTTATGATGTTTCAGACCCTCTTTTGATGAAAAAAATTACTTTGGGACAATTGAAGCATTGGAGTCAAGCCCCAATGAATCCTTCAGTCATTGAAAAGGCTAATATTCCATTTGCAATTACATCAAGTAAATTAAAATCTTCCAAAGAATTTCTAAGTAATTTAAGAAAAGCTATTTCATATGGTTTAACAAAAAAACAAGCTTTAGCATCTCTAACTACAGTTCCAGCAAAAATTTTAAATAAAGAAAATATTATCGGGACCCTTGAAAAAGGAAAGCTTGCCAATTTTATAGTAAGTTCAGGACCATTATTTAACAACGACACTAAAATTTACGAAAATTGGGTAATGGGTAGACCATATGTAGTTAATAACTCATCATCTATAATAGATATAGATGGTAGTTATAAATTTAATTTCGGTGACAACGTAATCTCTGTTGAAATAAAAAATAGTAAAAGCAAAATTTCTGCTAAAGCAAAAAAAGACTCTGTTAATCTTAAGACGAAAATTAAGTACAATGAGGGTTGGTTCTATTTGACTTTGATCGATGAAAAAAATAAATCTTACGCTCAGTTGAATTCAAAAATCAATGATAACAGTATTAACAAAGGTAGTGGAGTAGATTTTAACGGAAATGAAATAATTTGGAATGTTGAATTAGATGAAGCCAAAAAATCCGTAGATAAAAAAGTTAAAAAATCGAGTTACTATGATCCAGCTCCATTGACATATCCGAATAAGGCATATGGATTTTCAAATAGACCAGTAAGTCAAAATACTTTATTTAAAAATGCTACTGTTTGGACTAACGAACCTGAGGGAATTCTCAAAACTACTGATGTTCTAGTAATTGATGGTATGATTGCGGAAGTTGGAAATATAAAAAGTAATCAAAATTATGTTACAATCGATGCTACTGGAAAACATCTAACAACTGGAATTATTGACGAGCATTCACACTTAGGAGCCTCGAGTATAAATGAAGGAGGTCAAAATTCCTCTGCTGAGGTAAGTATCGAAGATGTAATAGAACCTGACGATATTGGTTTGTACAGAGACTTAACAGGTGGTGTTACAACAATTCAAATATTACATGGCTCAGCAAATCCAATCGGAGGAAGATCAGCTATTATAAAATTAAAATGGGGGGAAACTATTGATAATTTGTTAGTTCAAGACAGTGATCCATTTATAAAATTTGCTTTGGGTGAAAATGTAAAACAATCTAATTGGTCAAGTTTTTCAAGATTTCCTCAAACAAGAATGGGTGTTGAGCAGGTTTTTGTAGATTATTTTCAAAGAGCAAAAGAGTATTCCAAAGAATGGTCGAATTTCAATAGTCTTTCTAAAAGACAAAAATCTAAAACTAAAAGACCTCGTTATGATATAGAAATGAAAGTTCTTTCTGAAATACTAGATGGTAAAAGGTTTATATCCTGTCACTCATACGTTCAATCTGAAATAAATATGTTGATTAAAGTTGCCGAAAGGTTTGGATTTAGAATAAATACTTTTACTCATATTTTAGAAGGTTACAAGGTGGCTGATAAAATGGCTGATCATGGAGTAGGAGGTTCTACTTTTTCAGATTGGTGGGCTTATAAAAATGAGGTAAAAGATGCAATTCCATACAACGGAGCAATAATGCATAATGCTGGAGTGACAGTTGCATTTAATTCTGATGACGGAGAAATGTCAAGACGTCTAAATCAAGAGGCAGCAAAAGCAGTGAAATATGGAGGTGTTTCTGAAGAAGAGGCTTGGAAATTTGTAACTCTAAATCCTGCAAAACTGTTACACTTGGACGAACGAATAGGTAGTATTAAAGTTGGAAAAGATGCTGATCTTGTTCTATGGACAGACCACCCGATGTCTATTTACAGCCAAGCAGAAATCACTATGATTGAAGGAGTGGTTTATTATGATTCTAATGAAATTAGTGATCAAATTGCTGAAATTGACAAAGAAAAGAGAATCTTAATTGGTCAAATGTTAATAGAAAAACAAAATGGTTCTGCGACACAGGCACCGCCTAGTGGAATCAAAAGAGAATTTCATTGTGAAACTTTAGATTAAAAATTATGAAAAAACACATACTAATATTACTATTTATTGGATTCAACTGTTCACTGTTTTCACAACAGACACCTGCTGACTCACAAACACAGTCAATTTTAATTTACAATGCACATATACATATTGGAAACGGAGAAGTTATAGAAAATGGTTCTATAGGTTTTAAAAATGGAAAAATTGATTTTGTTGGATCTAAAGCTAATATGGATAATTATCAAAAAACAATAAATGCAAATGGAAAACATGTTTATCCTGGATTTATTGCTACAAATTCAACTTTAGGTTTGGCAGAAGTGGATGCTGTTAGAGCAACTAGAGACGAAGATGAAATAGGTGATTTTCTTCCCCACATTAGAGCAGCAATAGCTTACGATGCTGAATCAAAAATAATTGAAAGTATGCGCCCTAACGGTGTTTTAGTAGCTCAAGTAACTCCAAGAGGAGGAACCATTTCAGGAAGTTCATCAATAATGCAATTGGATGCTTGGAATTGGGAGGACGCTTTGATTGAAAACGATGAAGGAATTCATTTAAATTGGCCAAATCCTTATTCAAGAGGAAGATGGTGGTTAGGAGAAGATCCTAGTTTAAAAATCAATAAAAATTATTCAATAAGTGTTAAAAAAGTGAATACTTTTTTTGAAAATGCACAAGTATACAGTAAAAATCAGATTCCTGTACATTTGCCATATCAAGCCATGAGTGGAGTTTTCGAAGGTAATACAACTCTGTATTTACATGCTAAAGATGAAAAACAAATTGTCGATGGTATTACATATTTAAAAAAAATTGGTTTAACAAAGATTGTTTTAGTGGGAGGAAATGGAGCTGTTGACCAGCTTGATTTTTTAAAGGAAAATAATATTCCAGTAATCGTTTCTAGACCTCATAGACTTCCTGACAATGAAGATGATGATCCTAAGGCAGCTTTTAAAATTGCATCTCAATTGGTCAATTCTGGCTTACTAGTAAGTATTGACGTTAGCGGAAGTATGGAAAGGATGAATACAAGAAATTTACCATTTTACGCTGGAAGTTTTGCTGCATATGGTTTGGATAAAGAAGAAGCTTTACAATTAATCACACTTAATTCTGCTAAAATTTTAGGAATCAATGATAAGCTGGGTAGTTTGGAGGTTGGTAAGCATGCGACATTATTTTTATCTAAAGGTGATGCATTGGACATGAGAACTAATATTATTGAACATGCATTTATAAGTGGTCGTGAATTAAGTTTGGAAACTCATCAAACTGAACTGTGGAAACGATATTCTAAAAAGTTTCAAAAATAAATTAAGAGTGATAATTTTAAATAATAGCGTTGTAAACCAATGATTACATGTAAAATAAGATTAGTAAAAGTAGGATTAATTTTTTCTTCTATTTTTTTATTACAATCCTGTCAAAATTCTATTGTTGAGCCCCAACTTGGTAATTATAGGGCAGAAATGATAACAAAAGATGGTTCTATTTTACCATTTAAATTTGAATTTATTAAAGATTCAGATCAGCTATTAATGAAAGTAGAAAATGATAAAGAAACTCTAGTTTACAATAATATCAAGTATGAAAATGATTCTATAAAAGTTTACATGCCACCTTTTGATGCAGTAATTATTGCTAAAGTTGGCAATGGCTCATTAGAAGGTATTTATTTAAAGGAGGAGTCTGGAACTGAAACATCTTTTAAAGCAATAATTAGTGATGCTCCTAAATTTGAATTTGGAGAATCACCAAACCTAGATTTAAACGGTCAATTTAAGACTGTTTTTAGGCCAGAAAAACCATATCCTGGTTTAGGTATTTTTACTCAAACAGGAAATAAAGTTTCGGGAACTTTTAGGAAAAATTCAGGTGATACTCGTTTTTTATCTGGAATCGTTTTTAAAGATTCAATACTTCTTTCGACATTTGATGGTGCCCACCCATATTTAATAAAGGCTGCCAAACTTGGAGATACTATTCACGGTAATCTCTATTATCAAAGTAATTCCATAACTAAATTTTGGATGGTAAAAGATGATAATTATCAGCTTGCTAATTCTAAAGAACTTACACAGCTCAAAGATGGATTTGAAAAAATTTCATTTAATTTTAAAAATTCTAAAGGTGATTATGTAAGTTTAAATGATAAGCAATTCAAAAACAAGGTATTAGTCGTTCAAATTATGGGCACATGGTGTCCTAATTGTTTAGATGAAACTAAATTCTTTTTATCTTATATCAAAAATAATCCATCAAAAGATTTAGCTTTTGTAGCATTGAGTTTTGAGGCAGCTAGAACTGAAGAAAAAGCTATGAAAAGAATTCAGTTAATGATTGATAGATTTGATATTCCTTACCCAGTATTATTAGCTCAATACGGAAGCGTTGACACTAAACTTGCTCAAGAAAAACTTCCAATGCTAAAAGAAATTCGTTCCTATCCAACAACTATTATTATTGATAAGTCAGGAAAAGTCAATAGTATTCATACAGGTTTTAATGGTCCTGCAACCGGAAAAGCATTTGAGGATTTTAAGAAAGAATTTGATAATGAAATAAAAAGCTTAGTTCTACAATAATGGATTTGACAGTTTTAAATGCAGTTGGTCAATTGATTGACACTCATATTAAAACGAGTAAATCTTTAAATTCTCCTGTGCTTAATCAACATGCTCCTGAAATTATCGCAAAAGAATTAAAGTTAAAAGAATACTTTAGTTCTGGCTTTAAACAAACATCGGATTTACTTCACTTTGTTTCTGTTTATCTTGATCATACTAACCATTTAAGCAATCCTAACTACATGGGACATCAAGTAGCTGTTCCACAAGATTTATCAGGCATCCCTGAATTGATTCACGGATCAATAAACAACCCAAGTTCACTTTATGAAATGGGTCCAGCAGGGGCTACCTGTGAGGGGTTTATGATTAACTGGATGCTTGATAAAATTGGTTGGTTAAACGGTCGTGATTACTATGATTTTGAATTTACCACTGGATTGGGAAGTGGCTTTTTAACTCATGGAGGTTCTCTTGCAAACCTAAGTGCATTAGCTGCAGCTCGATCAGTCGTTGCACCCAATGCTTGGGTTGAAGGAAATCCAAATGATCTCGTGGTTCTCGGTTCAGCATCTGCACACTATTCTATAACAAGAGCGTTGTCATTACTTGGGTTAGGTAAAAAAGCATTTTACCCAGTCGCAGTCGATAAAAATGAAGTCATCTTGATAGAAGACCTAAAAAAAGTATATGAGCAAGCTTTGAACAACGGCAAACGTATAATGTGTGTGGTAGCAAATGCGTGTGCAACCTCATCTGGACTTTTTGACCCTCTTGATGCCATGGGAGATTTTTGCCAAACAAATGGACTTTGGTTTCATGTAGATGGAGCTCACGGAGCCTCAGCCTTAGTAGGTGTAAAAAGTAAAAAATATGTGAAGGGAATTGAAAAAGCAGACTCCGTAATTTGGGATGCTCATAAAATGATGCGCGTTCCTTCACTATGTACTGCTGTATTGTTTAAAGATTTTATGCACCAAGCAAACGCATTTCAACAAAAAGGATCCTATGTTTTTCATGATAACAATGTTATTGGAATGGACTCAATGCCCTACACTATTGAGTGCACAAAGTCAGCACTAGGCACAAAACTATTTTGGTCGTTTGCTCTTGAAGGTGAAAGAGCAATTGGAGATTATGTTGATTCTAGGTTTACCTTAGCAAAGGAATTTTATGACTGCTTAAAACAGGATGAAGATTTTGAAGTCCCTTATATACCAGAAAGTAATATACTCTGTTTCCGTTATCTCAAACATACAGATGATGATGATTTTCAAAAGCGCTTAAGATATAGTCTAATCAATCAAAAAGAATACTATATCACCTCATGTGTGTTTAATACAAAACGGTATTTGCGTGTTGTATTAATTAATCCAGATACAACGTTGACTCATCTTAGGTCACTCAAAAAAGCAATTAAGCTAGAGGCTATTAAACTTTTATAGGCTCCCATAGAAATAACAAACATCTCCCCTTAAAAGAAAACCGATATTATTTGAGTATGGTAGAGCCAATTAAAAATTACTATTGAGATTTTTTGACTTTTTTAGTAAAGTTAAAATGAGTAACTACTATTAACTATTTTGATTGTACTAAGAATTGAGTTAAATTTAAGAATGATGAAAAAACTAATTCTACTATTACTGTTAATTCCACTTGTTTCTTTTGGACAAAATGATTTTATTGGGTCTGTTGAGAGAATATCAAATGAAATAGATGATTTTATTTCTAAAGATTCAAAAATTGAAATTATTGCAAAAGGGTTTAGTTGGTCAGAAGGTCCAGTATGGTCTAAAAAACTAAATGCTGTTCTTTTTTCAGATGTTCCTAATAATATTATTTACAAATGGGACGAAATAAATGGTTTGGATGTTTTTTTAAACGAAATTGGATACTCAGGAATTGTTACTAATTCAAAAAAAGATGGTACAAATGGATTAACAATTGATCAGCAAGGAAACTTAATAATCTGTATGCATGGTGATAGGAGAATAGTAAAACTTAAAGATTGGCAAAGCAATAAAGTTATTCCTATAGCAACATCATTTAATAAGAAACTGTTTAACAGCCCGAACGATTTAGTATATAATAGCAAAAACGAGTTATTTTTCACTGATCCACCATATGGGTTTAAAAATGGGGATAATGACAAATTAAAAGAATTACAATTCAACGGAGTTTTTAGACTTAGCCCAAATGGTGACTTAAAGCTTTTAATTAAAAACTTATCACGACCTAATGGTATTGCTATTTCAAAAGATGAAAAAACTTTATATGTTGCAAATTCTGATTCAAAAAGTCCTATAATTATGAAATATCAAATCACTGATTATGGAGTAGGAAATCCTGAAATATTTTTTGATGGCTCTGTTTTATCGAAAAATAATATTGGGGCATTTGATGGTTTAAAAATACATCCATCAGGTACTATTTTTGCGACGGGTCCTGGTGGAGTTTTGTTGATTAAGAGCGACGGAAACCATATTGGTACAATTCGAACTGAAGTCAGAAGTGCAAATTGTGCTTTTGATGACAAATATGAATATCTGTATATGACTTCTCATCAGTACTTAACTAGAATAAAATTGATAAACTAATAGGATAAGGAGCTAAGACCCTCATTATTATACATGCTTATACAAACACCATACGATATATTAAATCATTTATGGTTTAAATTAAATGTAAAAAGTATTTAATAAACATACTCTTGAGTATTTAAGTTTGGTCTAATATTTGCTTAATAGTAATAAAAAATATATATGAAAAATTTAATTTTACTATTATCAATCTTTTTTAT
>Ga0206124_10000257_pt1 | contig 43263 bp, 40 predicted proteins | sample Helgoland_Spring_3_FD_148671 | JGI IMG/M metagenome (GOLD analysis project Ga0206124, IMG submission 148671) | Pelagic subsurface seawater microbial communities from Kabeltonne, Helgoland, North Sea - Helgoland_Spring_Bloom_20160321_2 | ecosystem: Environmental > Aquatic > Marine > Epipelagic ... | reverse complement strand
AAAATGCTTTTAAATATTTTGTTTCTGAAGCCATAATTTCTTCTAAAGTTTTTGGCATATCCACATAAAAAGGTGGAATTAAACCTGGCTTTGTTTTAGTTCTCAATACTTGAAGTTCTTTTGTGTATAAAGAGAAATAATGTTCACTTAATGGTCTTACACCTACTAGTTTCATTTCACCTTTAAAAACGTTTAGAAGCATTGGAATTTCATCAATCCAAAATTTTCTAAAAATTCTACCTTCCGGTGATATTCTAAAATCATTTTTTATTTTACCTCCCTCTTGTAATTCATTTCTATTATAAACATACTCCTGAAGATATTCAGAAAAAGGGTGCATTGTTCTTAACTTGTATACTTTAAATATTTTACCATTTTTACCAATTCTATTTAAACTAATTATTGGAGCATAAGTTGGGTTATTGTCATAGTATGGATCTTTAACTTTTTTTGCTACGAAAAAAAGAGAATGATTTATTGATATTTCGTCAATTACTTCAAAACCACATGAATACAGCCTACCGAAAGTTTCTGCTCTTGAGATCACCCTTCCTTTACCCTTGGTTAGATAAAAATATATTTTTTTTAAAATTGGGAGCTTTGGTATTACTCTAGAAAAAAAATAATCTATAAAGTATATTAATTTATTGAGTATAGGAGGGTATTTATTTAATATGGCTGACCTTCTATTAGGATAAGTTTCAACCTTGCCAAGATATAATCCAGAATTTGGCAAAATTGTATTGATAGTTTCAAAAAATTTATTTATGTAACGAATATCGTTAACTTTTTTCAAATTAAGTATTGATAAGAACTTACCAAATACTAACTTTTCTAAATTAATTTGATCTGAAGTAGACGTTAAGTAATTATTGCTTGAAAGGTCAAAATAAAGCTTAATAAACTTTAACAACTTGGGATTACTGGCAATTTCGCTTTTAGCTATATTGGAAGCAAAGTTATTTTGTGTTTCTATTTCTTTTGATACACTTTTCGATGGTTTTGACTTAAAAATTAAATCTTGATTATTCTGAATCAGTAATACATCCATAGTTTAGGGAACTATAATTATTAATCAAATATACACAATTAATCGTAATGAGTATTTTTATTTAAAAACTCTTAGATAAATGCAATTGATGAATTAGTAAAATATCTTAATTATTTTAAAAGACTAAACCAATAATTTTTAAATACTATTTTAAAAAATATTAATGAAGTTTATTCTTATCATATACTAATGATTATTCTCCGGAAATCACCACTTCTTTTCCTTTTGATTAAAATATTATAAAAATGATTTAAAATAAAGTCAGTTTGATAAAGTCTTTTTTCACATGCTTAGTTTTACCAGACATGCAATAACCTGAAGAAATTAATAGGTGATTAGTATGTTGCTTGAACTTAAAAAAATTGAACTGTTTTTATTGATTTCTCGAAATCAAAACCTTTTTAATTTCATTTTTGATAGTTTGCAATAGTAACTCCTTAATCCAAGGAATGCCTCCTTTTGACCACCTTTGTGGATGCATAGTAAACATTTATTTTATTTGGTATTGGTTATTATTTAATGCTGAAATTATATCATCGGTTGAATGATAGACCAAGTCTTGTTTGATCCAATTTATCTGTTGTGACACTTTATCACGAACAGATGTTTTCCAACCATCCCATCGACGACCTGTATCGGTTAGGTAAAGAACCTCATCAAAATTAACATCATAATAGGGCTCACCTGTAATTTGCAAACTTCGGTAATCGTATTTATTCCAAATTTCTTTATTGTCAAATTTTGAGCGAGGGCTTCCATGCATACAAATAGTTTTTACTTCTACTAATTCCCTCAGTTTATCTAAATGACATCTAAAATCATCCCAAGCTTTATCAATATCCCCATTACAGGTGTCCATATTTTCATAATGATATCCAACCTCATGTCCTAGGTCTGCTATTTCCTTGATGATATCCTCATCCCAAGATTCTGGTACTGCTCTAAAATAATACGTTCCATTAATACTTAATTCTGATTGTATTTTGGCAAACCTTAAAGAGTTTTGAGGTAATAAATCTACATCATGTCTTAAAAGAACTACTTTATTTAAATTGGAATTTAAATATTCTGTAAAAGTCTGGAAAGTATATCCTTGTTTTATCAAAGATTTAATTAATTGTTCATATATTTTTATCGTAAAATCCATACGCAAAAATTTAAAATTATAATTATAATTGATTGTTATTATTTCTTAAAACAGCACTACATATAAATTCTGCAGCTTTACCATCTCCAAATATAGGTGGATATGACAACTCAACATTTAAGAAATTTTTTACAGATTTAAGAATTCTTTCTTCACTTGCATCAGCCAATATACCAACTCCAGATTCAATTACTTCAATCCATTCTGTTTCTGGTCTTAAAATTACGCATGGTTTTTTGAAAAAGTAAGCTTCTTTTTGTACTCCCCCAGAGTCAGTGATAATAAGAGTTGCATTTTTCTCTAAAGAAATCATATCTAAAAAAGGTACAGGCTCAATAATTTGAATTTGCTGATTATTTTCTATTTCGGAAAAACTATTCTTACTGAGATTCATCAACATTTTTCTTGTTCTTGGATGAATAGGTAAAACAATATCTATATTATTTTCTTTTACAACTTTAAGCAATGAATCGAAAATTGCTTGTAATCGATTTTCATCATCTGTATTTTGATTACGGTGAATTGTTGCAAGAATAAAAGATTTATCTTTTAAATTTAGTTTTTTTAATATAGTAGAATTTTCGTCAGCTTTATCAGCAAAATATAAAGAATTATCGTACATAATATCGCCACAATGAAAAATACCTGGGTTATTAAATGTGAATGGCATTTTATTTTCCTTAAATCCTTCATTAAGAAGATTTATATATCCTGTTTTTGTAGGGGAAAAAAGTAGCGAACTTACTTGATCACATAAAATACGGTTTATTTCTTCTGGCATATTTTTATTAAAAGATCTTAAACCAGCTTCTATATGCACAATAGGTATGTTAATTTTAGAAGCTGCTATTGCACCTGCAAGTGTAGAATTAGTATCTCCAAATAAAATAATATATTCAGGTTTTTCTATTTCTAAAATATTTTCAATACCTTTAATCATATCAGCTGTTTGCGCTCCATGCCCTGAAGAACCAACTTCTAAATTATAATTTGGTTTAGGTATATCCAACTCTTTAAAAAAGACTTCAGACATATTTTGATCATAATGCTGCCCTGTATGGACTATTACCTCAGCAATTTCTTTTGAAAATTTATTTTTGATTGCTCTACTTAAGGCGGCAGCTTTAATTATTTGAGGTCTTGCACCAACAATTGTAATAAATTTTATCATAGCTATTTAAAATTATATTGATAATTAGGATCTTTCTTTACTATTCTATTACTTTCAGGGTAATTTTCGATAAACCAAACCATAAAGTCAGTAACATCAATTTTTTCTTCTATAAATTTAGAAACCCTTTCTTTCCATAGTTCAGTTAAATTATTATATTTTAATAATTCTTCAACTTTTTCTAACAATTGATTAAAATTTTCAGGAAGATAAGAGTAACATAGATTATATTTTTCTTCTAACTCATTAGGCACAGATAATTTACCTGCAAATGTATTACATTTTAGAGCTGGAGTACCTAAAATGGCCGCCTCAGTAGTCATAGTTTGACTGTCTCCAATAAACATTTTTGAATAGTAAAGCAATGAGTGTATACTTTCTGGAGGTATTGGCAATCTATACTCTTCAAATTCTTCCTCAATTGGTTTTTCTGATGTAATAAATATTTTCCCATAAGATTTAAGGAAGTTTATAAGTTTACGTTTTTGATCTAAACTTATTCCTTTATGCCCTAAATCATGATGCCCTTGTAAAGCAACAAATCGAAGCACAAAAAAAGGTTCACCTTGCTTTAACCCTATCTTATTAATGACTTTTACGTCTGGAGTAAATCTTTTGGGATGTAAATAAGCAAGCTCGTGGGTACCAGCATAGCTTATTATTTTATTTGGAAATTTTTTAAAAGTTAAAGAATCTGGCGCAACTATTTAATCTGAAAAAGGGTAAGAATATTTTGTAATTAACGGAACTATATTTTCATCATCATCACTAAAATGAATTGATTTCATTTTAGTAAAAAATGATATATGATCGTTGGTAATAGAACTGCCAATACCTATTTCAATTTTATTTTTTAATACAATTTTTAATGCATTTAAATTATGTGATAATTGTAAGAAAGCTTTTTGAAATAAACTATCTTTTTTTTTGCCTACAATTTTATATGGAATATTATAATTTTTAAGTAAGTACTCAATAGAGGAATTTTCTTTTGTAATTACAATAACTATATTCTCTCTTTCAACCAGTTTTGCATAAATATATTTAAAAAGATGTACTTGACCTGGATGATTTACTTCTAATAAAATCTTTCTCATTAACGTTTTAATATTAAATAAGGTAAATAAATTAACTCAAATAGTGCAGGCTTTATATCTGATTTAGACCAAACTGCATATTGCATAGGATAATCAGGATACTTTTTGTACAATCCTAATTTTTTATATCGAAAAACAGTGGGAATATCAGTTATTAAATGTCTAAAACTTGCTTTTTGAGGTATACCATCAATTTTTGAGTGTTTACCCTCTAGAAAAAGAACATAGTTTTCTAAAATATTGATGTTAGCTGTTGCAGCAATTGAATGCCATTTCCATGTTCTAGGGTTAATCTCTAACAATTTGTATTCATTTGTTATTACATCATACTTATACTCTACCTCACACAATCCTGTATATTGAATTTGTTTTAATAACTTTCTAGAAAGATTCAGTAACTCATCATTTTCAACAATTTGAGCGAAAGTAGTAGCATTACCAAAATCTGGTGGATGTTGACGTGCTCTTCTTCCTACAAACGATTGAATTTCTTTGTTCTTATCATACAAAAAACAAGCTGAGTATAAGTGTTCACTCCCTCCATTTATTATGGCCTGAACTATTACTTCTTCTGGTGGGATAACTGATAATGCTAAATTGTAATTAGAAATCAATTCAGTTTCATTATTACAAACAAATACTTTCTTTTTTAATTTGCTATAAAAAGAATGCATTATAGCAGGTTTGATAATTACTGGATAATCAATCTCTAATTCTTTAAGTTCAATTAATGAGTTTGGCGCCCAAGTTTTTGCTATAGGAATATTTAAGTCTGAAGCTATTTGATAAGTTAGTCTTTTATTGTAAGATTTTTCTACTGAACTCCAATCATCCGCTGCAATAGTAAAGTATTCAGAAAGTAATTTTTTGTTATTACTTAAAACTCCTACATGTAAATCATTAGTTGGAAAAACAATTGAATTTTGATATTCTTTTGTTTTACCAATTTCAACTAATTTTTTAAGAAGATTATCTTTTTTAAATTTTATAAAATTTTTACAAAATTTACTGTGCCTTGCTAAATTAAATTTTGTGCTATCTAAAATAGTAATATTAAAATCTAATTTACCTAAAATTCTTACAATACCCAAGGCTTGAACATGCCCACCAATTATAATTATATTCTTCATTTTTCTTCATTTTTATTCACTTCCATGGCAACAAAAGTCATTGGTTTTTGTGGGTATATTAGTTTTATAAAAACTCCAAATCTATTTTTTAATGTTTCTAATAATTGATAATTAGAGGGATAATCTCGATAAGTTTTATTTTCAGAATTCCAAATATCGTCAAATTCTTTCTCTGTAAAATCTAATTTAGATAAAACAAATTCCTTAACTTTAGAAAACTCACCTTCACTTGATGTAGGAATTGATAATTCATTTAATGCTTCCTTTTTTGTTATATGACCACTCATTACTTGAGCAGATAAACTAATTTTTCTTTTATCAATACCAAATTTTTCTGGTAACCAATAAGACATTACAAATTTTGTAAATAGATTTTCATGATGATGGCCACCATAATATTCCCAATTATACTCTTTTTCAAGAAAATTGCGAGCTTTAGCTTTGTCATAATCTAAATAATAAAATGGTCTAATATCTTTCATTCTAAAAAACAATCCATTAACAAAAATCTTAGAAAGCGATAAATAAGGATATGTTTTCAGTTTTCTAAGTTTACCAAATCTTTTATGAACGTAATTTAATTGTTTATAATCTGAATAAGTCCATTCTGTAGGTTGTTTACCTTCTGAACGAAAATCATTACCTCTAAAAATATATTTTACACCTATTTCTTTTGCCACCTTATACATCACAGATTTTATAGCTGAATCTGTTGGCGTATCTATCCAGGGCAATCCACTTAGCATATAAGACCTCATTAGGTCCTTAATTTCTTCATAATTTATTACATAAGTTTCTAAATCAATATCTAAAGCTTTTGTTACTTTTTTAATATTTTTGACAGCTATATCTGAGTTCCATCCATTATCTAAATTTACGGCAAGAGGATTAAGATTATATTTAACTTTAAGAATGTACAATAGGTAAGAACTATCCACACCTCCACTAACCCCAACTACACAATCATACTTACTTTTTTTAGGTGAATTGGCCTTGACATTTTTCACAATTTCTGCCCAATCTTTTTCTCCATGTTTACCTCTTGGATATGCCTCCATTAAAGCTAACTGTATTTTAGCATAATTTGAAACTCCTTCAGAATCAAAATTAATACCGGGAATTGAATCATCCCAAACACCCATTTTACATATTTTCATAACATTTATTTTTCAAAAATTAATTTTATATCTTCTTTAGATGGGTAATTTATTAAAACTGCTTTTCTTGGCCCATGATAAACAAAGAGTGAACCAGCTGCTACAGCGGAAGCATAAGCAATTTTAATAGCCTCATTAAAATGATTATAACTACCTGCCCCACAAGAAGCAACAACCGGAATGCTTACATTTTTTGAAATCTTTTCAATTAATGTTAAATCATAACCCTCCATAGTTCCATCTTTATAAATACTATTAAGTATAATCTCTCCAGCGCCTAATTCTTCTATTTCTTTTGCATAATTATAAGGATCAATATTAGTACTTTTCTTGCCTGAATTAGTATAAACTCTCATTTTACCGAACAAATTTTTCCCTACATCCATTGAAACTACAATAGTAGAGCTTCCAAATTCTAAAACTGAGCGTTTCACAAATTCTGGATTGTTTACTGCTGCAGTATTAATAATCACTTTCTCTGCACCTGCATTTAATAATTTTTTTATTGTTTCTATATCTTTAATTCCTCCTCCGATTGCAAATGGCATATCTGCTTCTTTGCTAATAGATTTGACAAATTGAATATCAATAGTTCTATTTTCATTTGTTGCTTCAATATCTAAAAAAACAAGTTCGTCTGCCAATTGATCATTAAATATTCTAACTGCATTTATTGGGTCACCTATGTATTTGTATTTTTTATATTTGATAGACTTTACCATGCCTTTATCTTTTAATAGTAATACAGGAATAATTCTTGGTCTAAACATTTTATAGATTTATAAAATTAGTTAATAATTTCTCTCCAATTGTGTGACTTTTTTCTGGATGAAATTGAGTGCCAAAAATATTATCTCTTTCAATAGCTGAAGTAAATTTTTTAATATAATCTGTTGTAGCTAATACCTCGTTGGGGTTATTACTGTCTAAATAATAGGAATGAACAAAATAAAATTCTGATTTATCATCTACTTTATTTAACAATAATGAAGGTTTTTTTTGTGTTATTGTATTCCATCCCATTTGTGGGACTTTTAATCTAATATTATCACTTTTAAATAATTTAACTTTTCCATCAATCCAACCAAATCCTTGTTCATTACCTTCTTCACTAAATTTAGACATGAGTTGCATCCCTAAACAAATTCCAAGAACAGGCTTTTTTTTAATTAAAACTTCATTATTTAAAACATCCCATAAATTATACTCTTTTATTTTTTTTACCCCATTTGCAAAATGACCGACACCTGGTAATATGATCTTATCTGCGTTAATAATATCTAGGGGATCAGAGCTAATTTTTACTTTATTAGTTATTTTACTTATTTTTCTAGAAACAGATAATAAATTACCCATTCCGTAATCAACAACTATAATCATTTCGTTAAAACACTTTTATACAACATTTGTATCTTATTTAAAATAGTATCATTGTTCAAAAAATCAATTTTATCAAGGCTACTAACCTGTTTTTCTAATTTTGTAATATTCACTATGGCCTTACCTATTTCTTTTGAATCAAAACTTGTAATTATACATGATTCGATATCTTTTGTTATTTCCTTAACATCACCAACATCAGTGGAAACAACAGGGCAATTGCAAGCCAGAGCTTCTTTAACTACATTTGGTGACCCCTCAGAAAATGATGTTAATAACAACATGTTAGCAGCGCTATAATAATATGGCAGTTCAGAAAATTTAACCTCTGAAATAGTATGTAATGTGTAATTTTTACCAAGAGAATCAACTGTTTTTTTTGCTAAAGGATAATTTTTTACTTCAGTTTTAATATCAGAAGCGACAAAGATTATATTTATCTTTTCTTTAGAAAAACCAGTATGAATTATGGCGTCTCTTTTATCGATAGGACGAAAATTATTAAAATCAACACCATTAGGAATTACTAAACTATTTTCAACACGCATGTTTTTACTTTTTACAATAGTTTTAAACCAAATATTTTTTGCAAAAAATAAGATTAGGTGTCTTTTTATTCTATTAGATTTTATAACATCTGAACCCATTAGTGAACATATTATTGGCTTTTTTACAGTTCCAAAAAAAGAAAGAAAACCAGAATAACTATAATGAGCATGTATTATATCAAAATGGTTTTTCAAAGAGAAAAAAAACAAATTTAGTATAGATTTTATATAATTAATTATTCCACCATTTTTAATAGTAAACTCAATTATATCTATACCATTATTTCTTAGAGCATTCATTTGATTTTGAACCACTGGATTAATTTCATTTTCCCCATAGACTCGATAAATAAATAATATCCTCATAAAAATAGATAATTAAACTTGTTTACTTTTTAGGATGTTAACTAAATTTAAAAGTCTTAAATCGTATGAAAGGTTTTCATTAAATATACCCTCTTCAAAAATCCATTGACCATTTCTTTTTATAATTCTTCCTGGATTATTATTACTTTCACATATATGATCTTGTACATGACCAAAAATGCATTGTAGTTCATTTACATAATACCCCCCGAAAGGTTTTTCAAATAAATCTACTGCCATACAATTAAAATTAAATTTGCTACATAAATGATCTACAAAGTCCAAAAGATCATCAGGAGGTAAATCATAGATTATACCTTTAGTCCCACTGGCTTTGTCATATGTTTTAACTTTCTTATGTCCAAAAAAAGAATCACCAATTTTTACTACTCTCCATTCATAATCATGTTTTACAAAATCTTGAAATATAACAAACCCTTTTTGTGTTTCAAGATAATTTTTTTTATAAATAGTTAGCTTTCTTATAATTCTTTTTGGATTTTTCAGTAAGCTAATGATTCTATTTTTATAATCTCCCATGAGTATATTTGGCCCCCATGACTGTCTAATTCCTGTAGAAAAAGCTTCTTTTAAATAATTTAAAACATCTGTTTTTTCTTTAAATATTTTAACTCCCTTTCCAGAAGCTCCGATATTCATTTTTGCAACAATAGGTAACTTTTTATTTTTAAAAAAACCAACGGCATTATTAAGAGAGTAGAAAACAAATGTTTTAGGCTGTGGTATTTTATTTGCTTTTAACCAATATGATAGATACTTTTTATTTTCGTGTAAGCTAATTTCATCATAATTAGGGTAAACGAATTTTTTTAATGTTTTATTTAATATGTAGATACGTTCGTCATATAATTTTTTATATAAAGCTTCTCTACCTGGTGGGCAAGCTAAAAAACCATCAAAATTTTCAGACTCAACTTCTTCTAACCAATTATTAGAGGTTAAATCTATAATTTTAAACTCGATATTATTTTTTTCACAAGCTTTTCTCCAATTAAAATGCCCTTCATCAAATTCGTTTTTCAGTATTCCTAGTTTCATTTTTTTAATTATTGATTTTTAAATATTTAGAAAACATAATTAGGTTTGAATACTTGTGCCAATATCCTTCATCATTATTATGAGTATTGTTCTTTAATGAAGAATCAAATTTTTTAATGTCATATAGATCTTTCAAATTTTCAGGAAGTGTTTCCATTTCCTTAGACACGAAATCTTTGAACCAATCTTCATAGGAAAATGTTGGTGTAGATTGTTTTTTTGTTAATTGAATAAAAATTCTTTTAATTACATATAGGAATCTGTTTCCTAAAACATCATTAGGCGAATATTGATTTGAAAAATTGACATCCGCCAATTGTGGTGCAAATGTTTTAATTAGAAGGCATTGTAACTCGCCTCCTCTTAATCGTTTGATAGGGTTTTTTGTATGTCTATTATTATAAAATAATGAAAGATTTGAAGTAAATAATGTTTCAATTACATCTACATCCATGAAAGGAGACATTATGTTGTTACAATAATTCATAAAAATATTTATATCCTGAACATCGTGTGTACAACCTATTAAATTATGAACTAAGTTAAATTCAACTTCCTTATTAAAAATATTATGTTTGAGGCCAAAGTCCTCTAAATACTTCAATAAGAAAGTAATGGTATCATCATCATATTTCACAAAATGTTCGTCTAAAGTTTCTTTTATATTTGTTATTGGGTTTCTTTCTTCGGTTAAGAATTTTCTAACAAATTTAGTAACAATATAGTCATTAAAACCTTCTCCCATAATGTAATCACCCCCCATTGCTCCGACAAAAAGCATATCTAAATCTTTACAATATTCTTTTTCTTTAATTATTGCATCAAGCCTATGTGCTCTATGAATATGAATGCTAGTCTTATTAACATTCACTACACCATCTACTAAATCTGAATAGGTTTTTGTATTTAGGTTTTCTATGTTGTGATTTGAAAAAGCAAGATCTAATTTATTTGAGACTTCTTTAGCTGTAATTACATCTATGCCAGTTGGATAGCCAAATGTAAAGTTATGTACCCTTACTTTAAGGTTAACAAGTACTGATAATACAGAACGTGTATCTCTACCTCCAGTTAAGGTTGCGGACACATTAGCTGGTTTAAAATACTCAATGTAATTAGATATTGATTTTTTAAAAACATTAATAAAATCTTGTTTTGTTGAAGTTGACTTTTTTTCTTTTATAATTTCATTAAAATCCCAATAATTAAACTTTTTAAATTTTTTACTTATTTCGATAAGTGTAGCTGGCATCAAATATAAAACATCTTCATACATTGTTAATCCATTTACAAAATGTTGTAAAGTTGCTTGAATTGCAGGGGCATACTTATTTAATCTTAGAGGAATATAATTATTAATTAAATTTATATTGTTAGTAATAATTAAGTTCTCTAAATCTTTATGATAATAGCATCTTTTGACAGAATGAATATCATTAGCAATTAAAATATCATTTACATCTATTATGTAAACTAAAAAAAAGCCTTTTATATATTTAACGAAATTTTTACCATGCTTGCTGTACAATTGATAAATAAGCTCGTATTGATTTTTAGTTGAATATTCTAAAAAAATATTATTTCTTGGAAGAACATAACCCTCAATAAAAATACTAACATTGCTTATTTTAACAATTGAATTTTTAGAAGCAAAAATTGAATGCTTATTTTTAGATTTAATTTGTTCTAAATCATCAAAATTCTTTTTTAAAGGAAGTAATGATATTATAATTTTATTCTTCATAATTTTACTTAAATAGTTTATGAATTTTTTTTATGTTCGAAAATTGGAATAATCTTTTAAGAGGATGTTTATAATATCCAAAAAAATATTCGTAAACTCGGTCTAAAAAATTTTCTTTAAACAAGAATAAATTTGTCAATATTGGATGAAAATGTTTGATTTGAAAATAAAACCACATCTTTTTGCTCCATCTAATGTAATTAAACTTAATTAGTTTTATAAAATTCCCTTTTAGCTCTTTAGTTGAGATAAATGAAACTAAATTATCGTCAATATCATAATTAACAATTAACCCTCTCTTGGTTTTTCTATATAGAGCCTGCAAATTGCTTTCAGGTGTTTTTTTATAATCACCAAAAGTTATACCACCCAGACTATAAAATATATAAGAATTTTTATATTTTTCATAAGGCTGAATAGTGTGAGGGTGATGTCCCATAATAATATCTGCACCTGAATCTATAAAAAGTTTAGACATTTTTCTTTGTTCATTAGTTGGATAAAAAGAATAATCAACTCCCCAATGTAATGACAAGATAATCTTATCTACTTTGGATTTTAGTTCATTTAATTTTTTAATTATTTCATTTTTATCAATATAGTTAATAAACAATTCAGGAAAGTTTTCAGTTTTGGGATTAGTGCTCTTATCTACATATGCTAAAAATCCAATTTTCCTATTATTATGATTTATAATTACCGGTTCAATATGTTCTTTTTTCCATCCAGCTCCCGTATGTTTAACATTAATCTCATTTAACATATTTATAGTTGCACTTAAACCTTCCATTTTACAGTCATAAATATGATTATTTGCTAGAGAAACACACTTAATATTCAATAATTTTAAAATTTGTTGAGATGCATATTTTTCTGATGAGTGAATGAAATTTTTATATTGATTTTGATTATCAGGCACATTAATAGGGCACTCTAAATTACCTATAGCTAAAGAATTTTTTAAAGCAGTTATTTCTTTAAATCTACTTGGGTTATTGGTGTAATCTGAAGTTAATAATCCTGTAATTGCAATATCTCCTATTAAGTTAATCATTTTTTAAAATATCTATAATTAAACTTACTTCCATAAAGTATTCCTAAAAAGAGAAAGATTGTTCCCCTTGGTTCAATAGCATGTATATTTCCAGCAAAACCTAGGATTATAAGTGATACTATTAAAGAACAAGTTACAGCATGGAAAGTTTTATAGAAATACTTTTCTTGTTTAAAATATTTTATACTTGATTTAATGTACATTTTTAAGTAAAAAAAGAAAAACAAAAAAAAGCCGATAATTCCAGAGCCACTCAATATTGTCATGTAATCTGTATGTAACATTCTTTCACTATTGAATAGATCCATACTATTAAATAGTTCAGAACCGAAAAGAAAATAAATAATCCCATTTTCTTGAACATTCTGAGTCACCTCCTGAACTTCTGTAAATCTAGCTTGTTTATCTAAATTTTCAGAATCATTAAGATATATAGCTTCAGTACGAGCATTAAAATTATCTGAAATTTGATCAATTATTAATGGAGAAATGAATAAAAGAACTAAAGAAAATATTAAAATATTTTTAAGTGATTTAAGGTCTCTCATAATAAAAAAGTATACCAAATAACCTAGAGTCAAAGTTAAAATAGCTGATCTTTTGAAAGCAAATAGAATAAATATAATACCCCCAAAAAACAATACTTTAGATAAAGTTAACCAAAAAAAATTCTGTTTATAAATATTTAAAATCGGGAAAAGAAGTAATAATACAGATATGTGTTTAGCTAAATTTACTCCTGATACTCCAAAGTATAATTGATTTTCTACTCCTTTGTATGATGTAAAGCCCAATCCAAAAATATTAGAAATAACAAAATTAAACAAGTATAAAAATAGCATTATAAGAATAGATTTGGTAATGTCATTTATAAAATTAGGATTTTTGCCAAAGTAATTACCTATAAAAAAAAAGAAAGTGGCTATAAAATATTTTAGATAAAGTTGAAGAGAGTAAGAAAAATTAGAAGAATAAAGGACTAAAATAAAAAAATATATCAGAGTAAAAAGCAGTATCTTACTTAGAGAGTTCTGAATAATTTTACCACTAAGAATAAAATAAAAAGAATATGATAATATTATAAAAGCTCTTATTTGTCCGATATTTATACTACCATCATTAAAATAATCAGTTAAAACTGTGGAAATTGCATTTATTATTGGCAATAATATTATAAACTTATATTCTATTTTACTATATGCTGATGTCATTTGCTATCAATTAAAAACATAGGATTCAAACTTTTCTAATACAACTCTATTTAGTTCATAAATTTTTTCTTGATTTCTTTCTGAATATGAAATCTTTCCTTTTTGTCTATCAACATCAAATCCTTTAAAATGAGTAGTTTTTTCAAAATAAATGAAATGCAAAAATCTTATAAGCTCTTCAGAATTATTAAGATTATTAAAATTTCCATTTATAAAATTATTTAGAATTTTAAAATACTCTGTTTTATTTTTTGAATAATGGGTGAATTTTTTAAAAAAAGCTTCACCAGCAATTAAATTTGGTATTGAAGCTAATGACAACTCTATTCCGATTGTGCTTGCGTAACAAATTCCAAAGTCAACATATTCAAAAATTTCATAACTACTTATTTTAGAGTCTGAGTCGATAAAAATAAATTTATCACTTAGCTTTGGCTCGACAATATTTCTAGTAAAGTCAGAACTTGGAGTAAGTAATTTAATTTCAGCAGGATGTGCTCTTATAATTAGTTGTATTCCTTCAACATTTCTTTGCCAATATTCCATTGTTTCAGAAATCCATTCATACATAGATTCAAAAACAGGGTCTCTTCCAAGAGTATAAGTATCGAAATTTAAGTTAGTAAATAATACAGCATATCTATTTTTTTTATCTAAAATACTTGAAATTTTTTCAGAACCATCATTAAACTTGATCCCCACTGCTTCGCCAGTTTTAAAACCATTAAATAACTTAAGAACTTTTGTTTTAGAATTTTCATCAATTTTGGTGTGTTTAATTAACTCCCAATCTTCCGTCCAGTCTAAATGAATCGCAATACCATTTTTTTTGTATATCCAACTATTACTTCCAATAAAAACCTCTTGAGTTACATAATCAATTCCTCTATCATTACTAATTTGTGAAAAAACTCGATCTGTATTTAAAACCCCATTAAAGAGTATTGTTTTGGAAATGCCTTTTACTGAATCAAAAATATTATTAGCAATTAAATAAGTCTTTAATGATGAAATAATATATTTTTTATAAACACCTATCGTTTCTTTATTATTAATAAGATTGCCTCTATAAAAATACCTTAAAACCCCTTCTCTAGTTAGATGACCTAGTGGAAAATTATTGTAAGTAAAGTTTTCTAAATCGTCAATAGAATTAATTTTTGACAAAAGTTTCTTTTGTGATTTCACTATCACATCGCCTTTTTCTGAATTATAATAATCACTGAACCTAATAACTTCAATACCTGTAATTTTTTCTATATAATCATAATGCTTGTAGCATGAAGAACAAAACATAGGAATAATTTTTCTGTTTTTACCGATTCTATCATGAGTACAGATTTCTAACTTTCCATCACAAATTACTATTATAGGCCTAAATCCTTTAAGTTGAAAATGCTTGCACATTAACAAAGTTCTATTATTAAACGAACTGGCAGAACCCATAGAAAATGGAAATAGAATTACATTACCATCTTTGTTTTTACTAAAACTATTTTTAAATATTTTTGAATATATTTTGTAATCAAATTCTTCATTAATATGAGCTTTAATTCCTAAAAGTCTAAACAAAAAATTAATTTGTTTTGAAAAAAATTTTAATATGTTGAATTTATCTAAAAGAAAAATTATAGGGTAAAAAACAATACGTAAATAAAGTATTATTTTTAATTTAAACATGTTTTTATTTCTATTTACCATTAAATTTACTTTTGATCAAATTTAAAATTAACTTTAATTCAGGTATCTTATTTAAATAATAATATACTATAGTTAAAGTTAAAAGAAATGGAATTATATAAATTGATGCTAATTTAAATAGAGAAATATTTAGTAAATAGTGAATAATAAAACTATAAAAGTAAATTATCATAATTGAAGTTACAGAACTTAAAATAGAAGTAAAAACAAAAGTTTTTAAATTAATAGTTTCATTATTGTTTTTATATAATAGCATTAACATGTAAAACAAAATAAAAAAGTTACTTATAACAAATGCAATGGGTAAGACATTATCAATGGTATTAATACAAAAATATAAAATAGATATTTCGCAAATCGTTTTTAATAGTATTCCTACAAATAAACTTTTATAAAAAGATAAAATATAAAATGTTCTACTCAAAAAATCAAAAATTATTTTGGAGAAAAAACCAATAATTAATATTTGAAAAATAATAAGAGTTAATTCAACTGCATTCTCATCAAATGCTCCTCTTCTGTAAAATAGCACTATAATTAAGGGCGAAAATATCATTAAAACTGTTTGCAAAAACAGTGAAAGCTTACTAAAGAAAACACCCATTCTGTTAGTATATAAATTAAACTCATCTAAACTATTGTTCTTCTTTCTAACTTGTTCTATATAGGTCGTTGTTATAACAGATGACAGTAATATTGAGCTAGGTAAAACAGATAAGTTTTTTGCATAATTAAAACTGCTTAAATATCCAGGAGCTAAATATTTAACAGCAAGAAAACGTTGAGATAATGTTGAAAGATGAAAAACTAAAGTCTGTAGTCCTAAAGTAAGAGTTTGTTTTGCAGCTTTAATAAGTTTTAACTTATTTTTTTTCCATATTCTACTTCTGATAACTATTTTAAAATTTAATGAAGTTTTTTTATAATAAAAAATAGCTTGTAAACACATATTCATAATAATCCCATAAACAAAAGCATAAATTCCAATATCACTAACTAGGTAATAAATTAATGTTATAGAAGCCAACTCTGCAATAAAAGTAGTTAATATGTAATACTTGTAGTGTCCCTTATAATACAACAAAGGCTTTAAAACAGATGCAAAATATGCTGGTATTAAATTTATTGAGAATAAAAGACTTAGATTAATAAACAACTGTTGATTAAAAGTTTCTTCTACAAAAAACGGAGTCCATAAATTTATTGTTGTGATATAAACAATAATACAAATGACTGTGACTAACGTGAATAAAGAGACATAAGTTTCAATAAAACCCTTTTTCTCTTCTTTAGAATTTAGCTTTGTAACAATTATTTCACCAATCCCTCCGCCAAGCATTCCTTGAATAATAGTAGGAATTATCATCGCCAGTAAATAAATATCTATTGCCTCAGATATCCCTAAAAAAAAAGCAAGAATTAATTGTTTGAAAAAATTACTTAACTTAATAATAATATTTCCAATTAATAATAATCCTGAGTCTTTTAACTGATCTTTATTCATAATTATTACAAAACAAAACCATCATGTTTAAAAGACATTAACTCGCCATCGGAAGCTAAGCTTTTCAAAGATTGTTGACTCTCTATCACAACTAAATGATTTATTATTTTTTAAACTTATTTTAAACAATTATTTAAGATTATTTATTGATTATTGAATATATATTTTTAGCATTTTCAATATGTTCTTTGATAGATGGTAATCTGTTATTTATTCCAGAAATAAATTCTTCAACCTGTAAATACAAACCTGGTTTATGTTTTTCATCTAATGAAAGATCAAAATCATGTTTTATTACATTGATACTTCCCTTTTGTTGAACATGAATATCTTCCATGGGTTTAAGATAAATTCTTCTATTTTGGGTTAATAATTCTATTGCCCACCTACCAGCGCTTTCCCAATTTGAAATATAAGAAAAAAGCACTCCTTTTTCTGTTTCTCCTGCACCTACAAAATTAGTTTTATTATGCCAATCTAATTTTCCTGATTTTGAAAAAGATTTTAATTCTTTAGGACGTCCTGCAATAAAAAAAGCTAAATCAACAACGTGAGTACTATTTGCAAAAAACCAATTTTCTTTGACTCCTTCAGCTTTTTTTAGAGGTTCTATTGTATGTGCCCACTCTGTAAACTCAAAATGCATAGATTTTAATCCTCCATCTTCTGCAATTAATTTTTCTGCTTCGATTACAGATGCATAAAATCTTCTGTTGTAGGCGACAAATACTGAATTTTCGTAGGGCTTGAGTAGTTTCTCATGTTCCAAAAGCTCTCCAATACTTATAGCACCAGGTTTTTCTACCAAAATTTTATCTATTCCAGCATTTAACAACTTTAGCGTACACTCCATTAAATTTTCAGTTCCTGTTGCTATTATAGCGGCAGTCCCTTTTTCAATTTTATTATTTGAAAGAAATAGATTAATACCTCCTGTTAAAGGTGAATAACCAGTTTTTTCTTTAAATATTTTAGCAGATTTAGACCCCCTTCCAACTACAATGATTTTTTTATTCGTTGATTCTAGGACTTTTGTATAATCAATAGCCATTTGGCCAGTTCCTATTAAAAGTATTTTATTCATAGTTTTTATGTTATTGGACAAATTAATGTATTTGAGTTACTGATTCTATTATATGATTCTAAAGTTCCTTCAATAAAAGGGATATGAGAACTACATGCTTCGTCGTAATTAGGTAAGCTAGTATTTCCTTCAATCAGAATATCTTTAATAATTTTAGTTGTCAATGTACTTTGGTATTCATTGGTAAATGAATCTATAATTTCATTAAAATTATTTTCTTTGCCTAAATAAATGATTTTTTGGGCAACCCCCTCATTAATAATCCAGCGACTAGATTTAGTAAGTACAGTAATTGTTATATCTTCATAAGCACCCTCTAATGAGGATATATTAAAACGATTACCATTTTTTAAAACTCCTGAAAATGAACCTGTTAATTCGATGCAGTTTGGTCTTTTACTTTTAATAATATTATCATCAATTTCCCCAAAATCCAGACTCAATAACTCTGAGCCCGACAAAAAGCTAATTAAATCTATGAAATGAAGTGCATTACAAGCTAAATCCCAATTACCGCCAAAAATTTCAAATTTGATAAATTCTCCATTTGCAGCTATTTTATTTTTCAGATCTTTATAATGTTTAAACATTCTCCTCGGGTGATTTACCCATGTTGGAGTTCCGCTAGCTTTAATTAAATTACCAATTTCTGAATATGATTTTAAATCTTGAAAAAGAACTTTTTCTAAAACAAGATTCTTAACATTATAAGTCATCAATAATTTTGTTACTAATTTAGCCCGAACGCTTGCTCCAGTAGCTACAATAACTAAATCCAGTTCAGAGGGAACACTTTCCCATTCACTTACATAGTTAACTTTATGATTAAATTCAATTTCTGCTGCTCTTTCTTTAGCAATAGTCAGTGAATCTTCTGATCTATCTAAAACATAAATGAATTGTTTTTTCTGAAATTTCAATAATCCTTGCAGGTGTCTACTTCCAAGTTGACCAGCTCCTATTAATAATATTTTGAACATTTTTTTATTTATATTTTAAATTATACTCCACCCTCCATCTACAACAAGGTTGTGTCCTGTTATATATCCAGATTCGTCAGAAAGCAAAAAATATACAGCTGAAACAATATCTTTCGGACTTCCCATTCGTCTCATAGGAACTTTTTCATTATAATTTTCTATAAATGATTTCGGTTGATTATCAAGAATTCCACCAGGTGAAACAGTATTGATTCTAATTTGAAAAGAACCGTAATAAGATGCTAAATATCTAGTAAGATTATTCAACCCTCCCTTAATTGCAGCATAAGCTGCAGGCATTGTCATTTCAGTCTTTTCATAAATAGTGAAATCTGGACCTACTAGACCGTAAATAGAGGACATATTCACAAGAGATCCAAATCCTTGTTTTTTCATTAATTCTAATACCATTTGACAACATAGAAAATAACCATTCAAATGCATATCTATATTTTTACGCCATGATTCTAATGGTATTTCTTCAAATTTAACACCCCAATCTTTAGTTCTTGGGTAAGCATTATTTACCCATCCGTCAATATGCTTGTGCTTTTCAATTAAAATTTTAATTCCGTTTTTTATTGAATTTTCATTTGTAATATCAATAACAATATCATCAATACCTTTTTTATCAAAATGAATGTCAGCAGCAATAACTATTGCTCCTTGATTTCTAAATGAAGAAACCATCTGTTTACCTAGCAATCCGTTACCACCTGTTACAACAATTACTTTATTTTTAATTGAAAACATTTATATGTATTTTAATTATAAAAATTTTTGTAAATATTTTTTTTTCGGTCATTTTTAAATGGAAATCTTTCTCTAAAATCCATAGCTATATTTAGATCTAAATCAAATATCTTGATTTCATCCGAAATTTCTAAAGGATATATTTCTTCACCTGAAGGCGAAAAAATTAAAGAACTTTCTTCATATTCTAATCCATTTCCATCAGAACCAGTTCGATTTACACCGATCATAAAACTTTGGTTTTCAATTGATCTAGCTTTAAGTAAAGTTTTCCAATGTGTAATTCTTGTATTAGGCCAATTTGCTATGTTTACTAAAATAAGATTGCTTTTTGATAATTGCTGATAGAGCTCTGGAAACCTTAAATCATAACAAATACTCAATCCCCAACCACCTTTCCATTTTATACTCTTTGGGAGTATTCCTGGTGTAATTAATGCATCTTCTCCACTATATGAAAACAAATGTATTTTGTCATAAATGCACTCTATCTCCCCATTGGAGTTTATACAAATACAACTGTTGTATTTTTTATTTTCCTTTTTAGTCATTAAGCCAAACAAAATATTGATCTGATAATCTTTAGCTAATTTTATAATTTTGCTAATTAAATTAGATTCAATAATGTTTTCTGCTAAGCCTATATTATCCATGGAAAAACCAGAAAATGTCATCTCGGGAAAAATTACATACTGCGCCTTACCTTTTAATGAATTGATAATTTTCTCAACTTTAGCTAAATTGGCAACTTTATTTTCCCAAATTGAATTAAACGAAATAGTTGCTATTTTCATTAATTATATTTTCTAAAAACAGGTTTAATGATTTTGGATTTCAAATATTTTTCAACGCCAAAATCTAGTGCATCTTTATATATATTTAATGCATATTTTACAGCATTTAATGTAATTTCTAATTCGTCTTCTTGGTGAGCGTAGGATATTGCTATATAGGGCATTAATATTTTTTTATCTAACATACACTGTGCAAATAAAGTTCTAAATTCTAGTGATACTAAACCTTCTTTGTCCTTTGTAACATAATTAGGGGAGCATGCGTGACCTTCTAAGTAGAAAAATTTTTCTATTCCTAAATTCAAAGCTATTTGATTCATACCAATTACAAGTTTGTTACCATAATCCCAATAATGTTGTATAACGTTGTCTCTTTTCATTATTTCAACAGTCTTAATAAAAGCTCCTAGTGCACTCATTTCTGCTCCGTGAGTTGTTGATGTTAAAAACACACGCTCTTTACCTTCTTCCAAAATCCCTCCTAATTCCATAATTTCAGATTTACCTCCCAGTACTGCGACAGCTTGACCATTTGCCATTGCCTTTCCAAACGTACATAAATCAGGTTGGACATTATAATAAGTTTGGGCGCCTTGAAGATGCCATCTAAACCCTGTTATCATTTCATCTAAAATAAATACTGCGCCATTTTTTTTACAAATACTTTGAACTTGATGAAGAAAATTATTTTTGTTATTTAGACAGCTATTACATACTATTTTGTCCTTACAAAGATTACTACAAGGACTTAAGGTAGTGGCTGGCTCTAAAATAACTCCAGCTATTTGTCCCTCATGCTTTTCAAATAATTTTTCTAAGGAGCTGATATCGTTGTAATGAAATTTTAAAGTATAATCACTTACTTCTTTTAAAGTCCCTTTAGTAAGTTTGGTTGAACCAATAAACCAATCATCAAATGAAAAAAATGGCTGTTCATATGGTACGGCTATGTATTTTTTATCAGTATAAGCCCTAGCTAGTTTTACAGCAGCTGTAGTTACAGTAGAACCATGCTTAGCAAATTTCACCATTTCAACAGATGGTATTAAGCCTACAAGCAACTTAGCTGCTTCAAGTTCAGTTAGAGATGCTCTTGTTAAATTATTTCCTTTAAGAATTTCATTATAACATGCATCTGCTACTTCTTTATTTCCATAACCTATATTCACTGAACGCAATCCCATTCCATAATCTAAATACTTATTACCTTTTGGATCATACACATAAGCTCCTTCACCTTTTTCTAAGATGGATGGAGCATTATAAGGAAACTGATCATCTCCTCTTGAGTAAGTATGTGAGCCTCCCGGAATAAGTTTGTGAAGTTGATTTGAATAATCTTCTGTCATTTGTATTAATTTTATTCTTTTAATTTTTTATTGAAATTTGCCCAATATTCATCCTCTAAGTGTAAGTTAATCACATTCCATTTATTGGTAATTATTTTATTTACTAAACTATCATCAGAAATATTTATTATATCTGTTGATGATATTACTTTTTTAAAAAAATCAGCATCTGCTTCATAATCTAATGTCATCCTTATTTTTTGAAAATTAGAAAAATTATTGATTTCTATTAAATTTATTTCATCTTTATCGAAAATTTTTCCCCAACCAGTTTCTAGCTTATTATTTTTTTTTCCTTCTAAAGATTTTTTTAAGAATTTAGTATTATAGCCAGTTACATTCATTCCTATAGGTAATCCCGAGGTTTGCACAATATTAAAACCATCAAGTAATTTTTCAACAACTAAACTTGTCGCTTCAGTAGAACATAAAATATCATCTCCATCGATTGATATTATATGATCAATATTATTTTTTTCAGCACAATCCAGATGACGTAAGGGAATATTTTCATCAGATCCATAAAATATTTCAACTTGATTTTTATCTAAGATTAATTCAAATTTTTGATTTTCTGGATTTATTGAAGTTGTAACAAATATTTTTAGTTCCTTTTTTTTTATTTTTTGATAAAATTTAGTCTGAAAACGTTCAATAAGCCATTCTATAAACGGTTTTCCCTTTACTTCTATCAGGTGCTTCTCTGATAACCTTGTTGAACCTAATCTAGCAGTTATAAAGACACCTATCATTATAATTTCTCAATAATATTATTATTATCTGAGCTTTCAACTGCATATAATGTTTTTAAAACCTGATGATCATGTTCTAAAGTATTAGGAAATGGACTTTCATTCCTTACTGCTTTTAGAAAAGATTCCATTTCGTCTATATACATTTGTTCTGTAATATTTTTGTTATATCCAGTTTGAGCAGAAATTATTTCATACCTAATTTCATCCCAATTCTTTGATTCAGGATCATAAATTTTAATCATATTATCGTCCCAGTTCCAATATAGTTGTTTTTTACTTCCGTTGATGACTAATCTTCGAGTTGCGTATCTTGAAACAACATCAACTGACAAATTAAATATTGATTTACCATAATCCATCAATAAATTATAAGTGTCATCAATTTCGTCAGCTCCGTTAATTTTAATTGCATTTTTGTATAGACCGACAACTCTTTTTGGAAATCCTAAAATTAAAGTAATCCATGTTAATTCAAAAGGGACTATTTCTCTTCCTCCTCCAGTTTCCTTTTTAGAGACATAATATTCACTGACATCTTCATAAGTATGCCAATCGGGCAAATACTGCCCTGAATGGTATAAAAAGTTGGATATATCACCAAGCTCTCTGCTTTTTATAATATCAGATATTTTTTTTATTGCTGGATGAAAAAACAAGGTACATGAGGGAGCTAAACAAACTTTTTTTTCTTTAGATTGTTGTATCATTTGTGAAAAATCTGTATCCAATACACTAGCTTCAATGAATGCAGGAATAGATAATTCTACAGCCTTTTTCATATATATGTGATGAATCTTAGGAGGAAGAGATATTATAAAAGCATCAAATTTGTAATTTTTAATTACTTCATCAAAATTATTAACAGTATCTATTTGATATTTTTGTCTAGTTTCCTCTATTCTATCATTTCTAAGATCAACTCCTATAATTTTTGAAATTCCTAATGCTTGTAAATTTCTAATTCTTCTCTTTCCCATTGAACCAAGTCCAATTACTAAAATATAATTTTTCATTTTTTAAAATTTTATATTTTTAATATCAATTTGAGCTTTTTTATAATCATCATGTTTACCAATATCTAACCAATAACCCTCTAAAGAAAATGAAACTACTTTTTTGTTATTAGACAATAGCTTTTCAATTAAATCAGTGGCATTATAAAATGAATTTTTTGGTATTAAACTTAATACAGATTTTTTCAATAAATAAATACCGGCATTACAATAATATGTATACGTTGGCTTTTCTTTAAAACTTTTTATTAAACCATGATCATCTTTCTCAAGAACTGCATAGGGCACATTTATATTGTAAGGAATAGAAGCGATAGAAAGATCCGCTTTACTATTTTTAAAGTCTAAATAAAATTGTTCATAATCTAGGTTAGTTAAAATATCTGAATTTGTTACCAAAACATCCTCATGTTTTAGATCATCTATTTTAGAAATAGCTCCTATGGTTCCTAGTGGTGTATCTTCCCAAACATAACTAATAGAAATATTCTTCTGTTTTCCAGAACCAAAAAAATCTTGAATTTTTTCACCTAAATAATTTACTGAAAACCAAAAATCATCTATTCCAAATTGAGTTAATCTATCAACATTATGTCCCATAATAGTTTTGTCACCTACTGGAAGTAATGGTTTAGGAATATCATTTGTAAGAGGTCGTAATCTCGTTCCTTTCCCGCCTGCCATTACAACAGCATCTAAAGGTAAATATGATTTTATTAGCCTAAAATTAATTACATTTATTATAACCCCATCATTGTCAAGTATAGGAAATACTTTATAATTTTCATTTCTTAAATCTATTATTTTTTGAAGATCATAATTAGATTTCAAGATAAATTTAGGATTAGGCTGTAATATTTTCACTACTAGGTCATCAATTATCACACCATTTAACAATCCTCTTCTGACGTCTCCATCCGTAATAGAACCTTGTAACTTACCTAAATCATCGGTGACAAATATTATAGCGTCTTTTGCTAAAGCATCTAATTTGATTAATGCATCTTTAATAGATGAGGTATTTTCAAGAATATGTTCTTTATAGTTTGTCATTAAAATATGTTTTTTAAAGTAGTAATAATTTTTCTTGCTGTGTGTTTTTTGAAATATATATTATCCATTTTTAAATCTTTTTCATTTATCAAATTATTAAATATTTCAATAATTTTAAATGAATCAAAACCAGTATTAAAAACATTAGTACCATGCGTTCGTCCTTTTTGCCTATCACCAACATTAATTACATATTTATTGAATGAAGCTGCTTCTATGATGCCACTTGATGTATTACCGATTAATAATGTAGAGTAAAACATCGCATTAAAATAATTTACTTTTCCAAAATTTTCTACCAATAAAACTTTTTTAGGGTTACTAATTTTTAGCTGATTTAGTTCATTTCGATAAACACTTCCCAAAGTATCAGCATTAGGCATCGTAATGACTAAATTGATTGTTTTACAAAGAATAGTCAAAACATCTTTCATTATTTTTGCATACGCTAAATTATTTTTTACTGAAACTGTTTCTGGGTGAAATGTCACTAAAATATACGGCGCATCATTTATATTGTAATTTTTAAAAAAAACAGATCGATCTTCTGGTTTAAAAGTTTCTATATTACTTAAGCTTAAAGAACCAACATCATAAATAAAATTTGAACTACCTGTAAGTTCCTTTACCTTTCGCATGTTGACATTTGTAGAGACAAAATGATATTTAGAAGCAATTGAAATTTGATGTCTATATATATTATCTATTGCTCCCAGGGTTGTTTCTCCTCCATGTAAGTGCGCTAGTTTAACTCCAAATGGAATACTTGCTTGAACAGCTGCGCTCATTTCAAAACGATCTCCCAAGCAAAAAACTAAATCAAATTTTTGAATTGACCAAAAACTTGAAAACTCAAGAACCGTATTTCCATAAGAAATAGCAATACCTTTTTCACTATCATCATCTATTAAAGAAGTAATTTCATGAACAGTATCATATTTATCTTTAATAATATCCGCTAGAGTAAAACCATGTTTATTAGAAAGATGAGTTCCAAAAGCTATAATCTCTAAATCAAAAAAGCTATCTTTTTTTAACTTTTCAAGCAAAGGTAAATAAATCCCATAATCAGCTCTTGAACTAGTCAAAACCCCTATTTTCATGATAGATCTTTTAAACTTAACTTGGTAAACCTTTTAAGGTCTTTATTAATTTGCTTTCCAATAATATCCTCCCAATTCATAGTACATATTCCATCACCTGGACGAAGTGAAATTATATCTTCCTCGTTAATTATAGAACCAGATAATAAATCTTTAGATAAATGTATACTCTTACGTGCAATATATATATTTTTTTTTTTTTCAATGATGCTTCTTTTATTCCATTTCCTGAGATTGCTTTTTCTATGTTTCGTATAGATTTAACCATCTCTTTGAGTTCATTTGGCTCCAATGAAGCCTTGTGATCTGGTCCTTTTAAATTTCTATCTAAAGTGAAATGTTTTTCTATTACTTTAGCTCCTAGAGCAACAGCAGCGATTGGAACCTCAATACCTAGTGTGTGATCTGAATAACCAATGGAAACACCAAGTTTTTCTTTGATCGTTAACATAGCTTTCAAATTAACATCTATCATTGGAGTTGGATATTCGGTGTTGCAATGTAAAACTGTTATCTCACTTTTTTTTGTCCCATAGAAAACTAAAACATTTATAGATTTTTCTATCTCCTCTAAATTAGCCATACCTGTTGATAAAATAACAGGAAGACTTGTTTGAGCAATTGTTCTAAGATATGGGTAATTTGTTAATTCTCCACTTGGAATTTTGAACATATCAAAGTTTAATGAAGACAAATAATAAACACCTTTTTCATCAAATGCAGTAGAAAAAAAACTGATGTTTTTTGATTTACAATATGAAATTAATTCCTTGTGATCTGCATCACTAAGTTCTAATTTCTTTAACATATTTAGTTGTGAATCATCTTTGCTGCTATCATTATCAAATTGATATTTAGCTTTTTTAGCAGATGGACTTACTACTCTATCCGCTTTAAATGTTTGGAACTTAACATAATCAACTCCTGCATCTGCAGCTGCATCAATTAATTTTTTAGCAGTCTCAATATCTCCATTATGATTAACACCTGCTTCTGCAATTATGATTGTTTTATTCATTATTTAATAAATTTCCCAGCGCTAATAATACTATTCTCTTTAATTAAAATTCCATTTGAAATAGTTGCATTACTTCCAATAAAAGATTCTTTTCCAACTTCACTGTCTCCATTTATAACAGCACAAGTAGATATGTGACAAAAATCTCCGATTTTGACTCCATGTTCTATATTAGACTTAGTATTTATAATACAATTTTTACCAATTCTAGATTTAGCGTTTACGACTGCATGATTCATTATGACTGTACCCTCTTCAATATGAGCGTGTCTTGAAACATAAGCTAGAGAAGATATAACAGTAGCTAATTTGGCATTATTTTCTGTTAAAGTTTTTGCTATATTTTTTCTTATTGAGTAATTCTTTATTTGACCTACTGTAATTAAAAAATAGGTGTTTTCATTTACTAATTCAGGAATTAGATCATCACCTCCTAAAACTTTATATCCAAGTATATTTTTTTCTTTACTATTTGAATCTAGTATACCCAAAATATTATATTTATTATCATTTTCAATGACATCTATTACCGAGATACAATGACCTCCACCTCCAATTAATATAATATTTGGTTTTATTTTTATCATAATATTACACTACTAGGTATGTTTACTATTCTTGCTTCTAAAAGTCTAGTGTTCAATAATTGATCACTTTGACAATGTTTATACATAGGCAGAAAATCCATTGACTTCCATATAGGTCTTGTCATAACATTATTGGAATTAGTAAATTCTAAAAACAAATCACGCTCTTTACTATCCTCAAGCTCTACACACATTAACCAATAATTTGCCTTTGTATTTTTAGTCTCTGTTCTGAATTTTATTCCTTTATTCGAAAAGAATTTTTCATAACTAAGAGCTAAGTTTCTTTTATTATCAAGATATAATTCTAATTGTTCTAATTGTGCACAAGCTAGTGCAGCATTTAGATTAGGCATTCTAAAGTTGTATCCTAATTCGTTATGTATATATTCAAACGGATGAGGCTGTTTTGCAGTTGTTGTTAAGAATTTTGCTCTTTCTCCTATTTTAATATTATTTGTTGTAATAGCACCTCCACCGCCAGAAGTAATAATTTTGTTTCCGTTAAAAGAAAAAGCTCCAACTTCTCCAAAACTTCCCGTAGGTTTACCATTATACTCACTTCCTAGTGATTCTGCCGCATCTTCAACAATTGGAATTCGCCAAGACTTACAAACTTTAATAAGTTCATCTAGATGAACTGGGAACCCAAAAGTATGCATTGGCAAACAAGCTGATATTTTTCTCCCAGTGCTTTTATTATAACAGCCATCTTCTCTTAACTCACCAAATTCATCTAAGAAGTCATTAACAGCCAAAGGAGACAAACCCATTGTATCAAGATCTACATCTAAAAAAACTGGATGAGCATTATTGTAAGCTATTGCATTTGCAGTTGCTACAAAAGTTAAGGCTTGTGTTATAACTTCATCATCCATTCTTACTCCGACCAATCTGAGTCCTACTTGGAGTGCTGCAGTACCATTAACAACTGCAGTAGTTTTATTAGTCTTGGTAATTTGATTCATTAAATCCTCAAATTTATCAACGAAGGGTCCAACACTAGAAACATAAGTTGAATCTATACATTCATTTAAATATTTCTTTTCATTTCCTTTAAAGATGGGAATATGAAGAGGGATATAATCTTCAGACTTATATTTATTTTGAATAAACTGAATTGTCTCTTTATACATTACATTTTTGAATCTAGTGATTTTCCTAACTCTTGATGATCAAAATTTATAAGAAAATTCTTCATTATTGTTACTATATCTTTTTTGGAAGTCATTTTATTATCAAAAGCTTTATTTAAATTATTGAACAACTCATTTACTTCTGAAATTTTACGAGGTTTTAATTTTACAACGACCCCTAATGCTTGATACTTATTTAAAGATACAGTCTCATCTTTTGTGTAAAATTCTTCATAAGGCTTTTCACCAGTTGTGTTGCTTCCAGAGAAATATACTGGATATTTATTATCAAAACCATTTAAAGACTTCTTTATTGCCTCTTCTTCAGAAGAGCAATAATCTAAATCATATCCATTAGCTTCTAATAATTTGATTGCCATATTAGAAAAAGTCATTACTTGTTCTTCTCTTAATTTTGGAAAATAAATTTCCCCCGTATTTCCTAGAATACAAGCTAATAAACAAATTTGACCACTCTCTTCAGGCGAAACAAAATATCGTGTAACATCATTTGGTGCTGATATTGGTTGCTTTTTTGAAATTCTTTCTAAAAAACCTTGTGGTAAAGAGCCATTAGAAAAAGCAACGTTTGCAAATCTTGCTGTTGTTACTGGAAATTTCTGAGAATATGTCATTATCATATCTTCCATAATTTTTTTACTACCTCCCATAATATTTACAGGATTCGCTGCTTTATCAGTAGAAACACAGAAAAAATGTTTAGGTGGATACAATTCTAAAATATCTAGTAACCTTTTTGCATTTATAACGTTATTCTTAATTAAGGCTTCAACAGAAAAGACATCTTTTTCACTTCTAACATGTTTATGAGCAGAAAAATTTGCTACGATATCAAATCCGTTTCTGCTTTTAAACATTTTATAAAAAACTGAATCAGCATAACTCATGGGGTAAGTAATATACTCTTGAGGCATAAACATATTTTTAGAACTCCTTAAATCTCTTGTTAATTCTGTTAATCCATTTTCATTAATATCTACAATTACCAAAGATTTTGGTTTAAATGTTAGTAAAGCTTTTATATATGAACTCCCAATAGTGCCAGCTCCACCAATTACTAATACAGATTTATTACATATACTTTCTTTAAGTTTAACTTTGTTTAATTTAATATCCTCAGAAAACATACTAATATTTCTATTAGTAATTTGTTTTGATATAAATTGATTAACATCAATCATTTTTTTAATTTGTTTTGAAAGGGTGACTAACTATTTTCTTTTTTGCAAAAGGATGATACTCTCCTTTTAAACCAATTGGATCTGAATTCCTAATTGAATGAACTATCTCTATTGCCTGCCTCGCATCTTCAAGTCCATATCCATTTCCTTCTAGAACTCCTTCATAAACTCTTGTGTGTAAATCAGTAAATCCTCCACTAAATTCTAATTCTTCACCTTCTATGGTTATAGATCGATAGGTCCTCTGGCCTTTAGCTTTAATTTCTTGGGGTAATAGGTCATAATTAATTGACAAAAACCAGCGCACTCTAGCTCTTTCAAACTCTAAATAACCAGAAGCTCTGTCGTGAGTTTGTACATGCACAATATTTTCTTTTACATTTCCAAAAATCCAAGAAAGCATGTCATAAAAATGTACCCCAATATTGGTGGCTATCCCTCCAGATTTACTTACATCTCCTTTCCAAGAGGTATAATACCAATTCCCTCTAGAAGTTAAATATGTTAAATCTACATCAAAAACTTTATCTTTTGGAGCAGCATCTACTTTTTTCTTTAATGCTATAATACTCTGATGCAATCTTAATTGTAAAATATTCCAAATACGTTGTCCAGATTCTTTCTCCATTTTTTGAAGTGCATCCAAATTCCAAGGATTTGTAACAAGCGGTTTTTCACAAATTGCATCTGCACTTCTTCTTAAAGCCATTCTTATGTGAGCATCATGAAGATAATTTGGGGTACAAATACTAATATAGTCTAACTGAATCCCTTTATCATATAAAAATTTCTCTAAATGACGATCAAAACGCTCAGTTTCAACAAAAAAGTCAGCGTCTGGAAAATAACTATCCATAATACCAACACTATCAAAACGATCGAGTGCGGCTACTAAATTATTATTTGTGTCTTTTATAGCCTGTAAATGTCTTGGTGCTATGTAACCAGCAGCTCCAATAAGTGCAAAGTTTTTCATCTATTTAATTCTTTTTACTTTATTTTTTTCTAACAAGTATTCTTCATTACTTTCTATGCAAATGCCAATTCCATTATCATTAAACTTTAATCGATGTCCGTATTCACTTACCCATCCAATATGTTTAGATGGATTTCCTACAACTAATGAATAATCCAACACTTCTTTGGTTACCACAGCACCGGCTCCTATAAATGAAAATTTTCCAATATCATTTCCACAAACAATCGTAGCATTAGCTCCAATACTAGCACCTTTTTTAACTATAGTAGACATATAATCATTTCTACGATTTACGGCACTTCTTGGGTTTATAACATTTGTAAATACCATAGAAGGACCCAAAAAAACATCATCTTCACAAACTACTCCAGTGTATATAGATACATTATTTTGTACTTTCACATTCCTGCCTAGAATTACATTAGGAGAAATAACAACATTTTGACCAATGTTACAATTTTCTCCAACGACACTATTAGTCATTAAATGAGAAAAATGCCAAATTTTAGTATTCTCTCCGATTAGACACCCTTCATCAATTACAGCTGATTCATGGGAGTAATATTTCTTTTCTTTCATATTACAAAATTAAAGTGTCCTATCAGCCAAAGAATTTGGCAGTATATTTTTCACATCATAAATTACAGCTTTATCTTTTAATAAAAGTGAAAAATCTAAATTCATAAATTTATTGTGTGAAACAGTTAAAACAACTGCATCAAATTTAGTATTGGGGATTTTTTTTGATGACATCAATCCATATTCATGCAATACTTCTTCTTCATTTGCCCAAGGATCATAAATAGTAATATTAGTCCCATATGATTTTAGGGCATTAACAACATCTACAGCTTTAGTATTTCTTACATCAGGACAGTTTTCTTTAAATGTAATTCCTAAAATTAAAGTATTAGAACCATTAATCTTGATGTCTTTTTTAATCATACACTTAACTACTTCGGAAGCAACATAATCTCCCATTCCATCATTTAATCTACGTCCAGCTAGAATAATTTCAGGATGGTAGCCATTTTCTTGAGCTTTCTGCGCAAGATAATAGGGGTCAACTCCAATACAATGTCCACCTACCAAACCGGGCTTAAAAGGAAGGAAATTCCATTTAGTACCAGCAGCTTCCAAGACATCATGGGTATTGATATCCATTAAATTAAATATCTTGGCCAGCTCATTCACAAAAGCAATATTAATATCTCGTTGCGAATTCTCTATTACTTTGGAAGCTTCTGCTACTTTTATTGTGGGTGCCATATGCGTACCTGCTGTGATAACAGATTTATATAAATCATTGACTTTTTCTCCAACTTCAGGCGTTGATCCTGAAGTAACCTTTAGTATCTTTTCAACTGTATGCTCTTTATCTCCTGGATTAATTCTCTCTGGCGAATAACCAGCATAGAAATCTTCATTAAACCTAAGTCCAGAGACTTTTTCTAAAACAGGAACACAATCATCCTCTGTAGCTCCTGGATATACCGTAGATTCATAAATTACGATATCTCCTTTTTTTAATACTGCGCCAACCGTTTCACTTGCCTTTACAAGCGGTGTTAAAATAGGTCTATTATTTTTATCTACAGGTGTTGGAACCGTTACAATGTAGTAATTACAATCTTTGATTTTATCTAACTGATTGGTGCAAAAGAGACCAATTTCATCAGAGTTTTCATCAATCAGAACAGATTGCAAGGTTTCATTATCCACCTCTAGGGTAGTATCTATGCCAGACATTAACTCAGATATCCTACTTTTATTAATATCGAAACCAACAACTGAATATTTAGTTGCAAATAGTCTTGCCAATGGCAAACCAACATATCCAAGCCCTATAATTGCTATTTTGTCTCTTTTCATATTTTTTTTATAAATTTTCCCAATACCATTTCACAGCTTCTTTAAGTCCTTGCTGGAGGGTAAACTGTGGATTATAATTTAAGTTTTCTTTTGCTTTATCTACACTTGCGTGTGAATGAGGAATATCACCTGCTCTATTTGGACCGTATAAAACTTCAATACTTGAAATTTTTGAATCAAACTCAGATAAATACTGTTTTAAGTATTTCATTAAATCATTTAGTGTATTTCGATCTCCATAGGCTACATTATAGACAGTATTAATGGCTTTTTCATTGCTTGTGACAAGGCTTAATAGATTGGCTTGTATCACATTATCAATATAAGTAAAGTCTCTAGAGTAATTTCCATCCCCATTAATAACTGGAGATTCTCCTTTCATGAGTTGACTTACAAATTTTGGAATTACTGCTGCATAAGCTCCGTTTGGGTCTTGCTTTTTACCAAATACATTAAAATAGCGTAAACCTATGGTTTCAAGTCCGTAGGTTTTTGAGAAAATATCAGCATACAACTCATTGACATATTTTGTAATAGCATAAGGTGATAAAGGTTTCCCGATAACATCCTCAACTTTCGGCATTGATTCTGAGTTTCCATAGGTTGATGAACTTGCAGCATAAACAAAACGTTGTACTCCATTATCTCTTGAAGCAACTAACATATTTAAAAAACCACTCATTATCACATCATTGGAAGTAATGGGATCTTTAATGGATCTAGGAACCGATCCTAATGCTGCTTGGTGCAAAACATAATCTACACCTTTGGTGGCTTTTAAACAATCATCTAGTTTTCTAATGTCTCCTTCAATTAGGGTAAAGTTAGGATCATTAAGAAACTCTTTGATGTTTTCTCTTTTTCCAGTTGCAAAATTGTCAAGGCAAACTACTTTATTGTCTTTTTTAAGTAATGCCTCACATAAATTTGAACCAATAAATCCGGCACCACCGGTGATTAAGATTCTTTTTTTAGTAAAATTTATTTTCATTTAAATATATAATGTTTGTAATAGTAGTTTATCTATTAAAAAACTCTTTTACTTTATTGATTATAAATTCTTGTGATGAATTCTCATGTTCAGTATGAATAGGTAATGAAAATACACTACTGCATAATTTTTCTACATTTTCTATTGTAAAACTACTACTCACATTATTACTAAATGCTTCTTGTTTATAGAGTGGAACCGGATAATAAATCATCACAGGAATTTTATTTTCCTTTAGAAAATCAATTAAAGAACTCCTTAATTCAGGGACAACCTTTAATGTATATTGGTGAAAGACATGGGTTGAATTGTATTGCCTTTTGGGGATTGATAATTCTGGAATTTCCAAAAAACTTTCATCATACGATTTAGCCATTTTATTTCTTGAGTCAGCATAGCTATCTAAATGGCTTAATTTAATATTTAAAATTGCAGCTTGAATAGAATCTAATCTTGAATTACAACCTGTAACTTTGTGATAATATTTCACTTCTTGACCGTGATTTGAAATCATTTTAAGGTTTTTAGCAATTTCGTCATCATTTGTAAACATTGCTCCTCCGTCTCCGTAGCATCCTAGATTTTTCGATGGAAAAAAAGAAGTAGTACCTATATGACCAATAGTCCCTGTACTTTTCACAGTCCCGTCATTAAAAGTATATTTAGCTCCAATTGCTTGAGCATTATCTTCAACTACAAACAAACCATACTCGTTAGCTAAATTCATGATACCCTCCATATCGCAAGACTGTCCGTAAAGATGAACTGGTACAATTGCCTTTGTTTTACTTGTTATGTGGGGTCTAATTATATCAGCAGTTATATTAAAGGTATTTGGATCTACGTCTGTCATAACAGGAGTTAATCCCAAGAGGGAAATAACTTCCGCAGTTGCTACATAGGTAAAAGAAGGGCAAATTACTTCATCACCTGGCTTTAAAGACAATGCCATGAGTGCGATTTGAAGTGCATCTGTGCCATTAGCGCATGGAATTACATGTTTAACTCCAAGATATTGTTCCAATGATTTAGAAAACTCTTTAACAATTGGGCCATTAATAAAACTTGTAGATTCAATGGTTTGAATTACAGCAGTATCAATTTGATCTTTTATCTTGTTATATTGACCTTTGAGGTCTACCATTTGAATATTATTCACTCTTGACTTTTTTATTTTTCACAACTACCAAGGTAGTCTATTTTATCGTTTTCCTATTTGATAATATTCAAAACCTTTATTCTCCAGATCATAAGCTATATATTGATTACGACCATCAAAAATAATAGGATTTTTCATTTGATTTTTTAATACTTCAAAATCAGGCGAACGAAATTCTTTCCATTCAGTAAGTAAAATCATAGCTTCTGAGTTTTTTAACACTTCATATTTTGACTTAAAGTATTCAATTCCTTCAACATCTTTTAAATAAAAAGATTTTGCTTCATCCATTGCTTTTGGATCATAGGCTTTTATTTTAGCACCTCGTTTCACCAATTCTTTAATTGTATGAATAGATGGTGCTTCCCGCATGTCATCTGTACCTGGTTTAAAGGCCAAGCCCCAAATACCAAAAGAAAAACCGGTTAGGTCTTCTCCAAAACGGGCTATAATTTTCTGAGCGATGACTAATTTCTGTGCATTATTAACTTTTTCTACTGCAGAAATCAATTGCGCAGTGTAGCCATTTTCTTTAGCAATTTTAGTTAGAGCTTTAACATCCTTTGGAAAACAAGCCCCTCCATATCCTGCACCAGGATAAATAAAACTGTAGCCTATACGTTGATCTGAGCCAATTCCAATGCGTACTTGATTGGCATCGGCCCCTACTTTCTCACAAATATTGGCAATTTCATTCATAAAAGAAATCTTTGTGGCTAGCATTGCATTTGCAGCGTACTTGGTCATTTCGGCTGATCTTACATCCATAGTAATGAAGCGATCATGGGTTCTAAAAAATGGCGAATACAATTGTTTCATAATGTCCATAGCTTCAGCAGTCTCTGCACCAATCACTACTCTGTCAGGTTTCATAAAATCATTGATAGCTACTCCCTCTTTTAAAAACTCAGGATTCGAAACCACATCAAACTCTAAATCAGAATTTCTTGTATCTAATTCTTTTTGAATTGTCGCCTTTACTTGATCTGCAGTTCCAACAGGTACCGTGGATTTGTCTACGACAATCAATCTATTTTGCATCAATTGTCCAATAGATTTCGCTACTGCCAATACGTATTGTAGATCTGCAGAACCGTCATCGCCCATGGGCGTTCCCACCGCAATAAAAACAATTTCAGCATCGCTAATAGCTTCTCCTAAATTTGTTGTAAAGAGTAAGCTCTTGTTTTTAACGTTTTTTAGAACCATCTGTTCCAAACCAGGCTCAAAGATAGGAATGAGGCCTTGCTTTAGTTTTTCAATCTTTACTGAATCTATATCTACACAAGTAACTGTATTTCCCATTTCTGCAAAACAGGCTCCTGAGACTAGCCCAACGTAACCAGATCCTATAACTGTAATATTCATTTCTTATGATTAATAAAAACTAATGATTTTTAAATCTGTTGATTTTAATTATTTTATCTCCCAAAATCATCTTGCACTCTTATGATATCCTCTTCATCAGATGGGACTTTATCTGTATGTTGCCAAATTTCGGCCACTACGGCATAATCATCCAAGCCAATAAGACGATGTCTCACTCCTTGATTAAGTTTCAATTGACTTCCCGCATCATATACTTTCATTTCAGTTTCAATGTCTGTTTCACTTTGAACCACACCCACTTTACCTTGATATACCTGCCAAATTTCTGCACGTCTATTATGATACTGCCATGATAACTTCACTTGAGGTTTTATCATTAAAATTTTAGGACTCAGCTTTCCATCAATTTTTAGGGTATTAACATCAATACCATTAAAAAAATGATTTGAAAAATCTTGAGCTTGATTTTCGTCTATGTAATAAAATGCACCCCAAGGTCTTTGTAAATCAGAATCAATAATGGTAAAGCCTAAACTCTGAAGTTCTTGTTCTATTTTCTTGTAAAAATTTACAGTCATGTTTACTTATTTTTCCTATAAAGTTAAACTTTTTACACGGCTTCGCCGTCACTACTCACAGTAATGGATATTTATTACAATAAAAAGTTTCAATTGATTAACTCAATTGAAACGAAACTATGGCACCTAGTTTTTTTAACTGTGCGATACAATTTTTCCCTTTTTGGGAAAGTAAAATAGCATCTTGCTCTAACAGGGGTACCTTTACGATATCACCTATTTTAAGCTCATTCTCATTAATCTGTAATGTATTGTTTTGATAGCATTGCATAGCAATAACCTCGGCATTAGACACCACTGCGCGCTTTCCTTGATCAAATAAATACCTAACCACTCCCGGAATATCAAAAACTATATTTGGATCTTTATTTTCTAAATTAACCAAAACCATAGAAGGAAGTAAAGCGACAGTAATCTTCTTCTTACGATCAGACCATTGGCGAGTTACTAATTGGGTTGGCGTATACGCATCGACACCATATGAAATTAAACGTTCTAAAACTTTTAATTCATGTCTAGGTTTCGTGAACAAAACAAACCACTTTATAGGGATTATATCAGTTGTTTTTTTCATTAATTTTTGTATGCAAAAATTATCTTTGATAATAAATGTTTTTAAACTAAGTAAATAGTGCAAAAACTACGCTTATTAACATGTGTTAATTTTCACGCAAAGGTATTGATTTACTTTTTATAAAAAGATAATATTTAATTGATTTAATTATAAAAATAAGGAATTATATTTAAAGATTTGACAATGATTGTGATGCTCTACTTTGAATACAATAATCTTTGCTTATTATCGATGTAAAGATTTCTTAAAAAAGTACTATTTATCAATTATAAACAGAGATTATAGAAGAAAAGAAATAATTAAATATATTTAAAATAAATCAGCGTTCTTAAGCAAAACTTGATTTGCATCTTTAGCAGACACCTTGATATCTTCTGGTTTTAATTTCCAATCAATGGCTAAGCTATTATCATGATATACAATGCCACGTTCAGATGTTTGGTAGTAATAATTATCAACCTTATACGTTAAAACAGCTTCTTTAGACAGCACTACAAAACCATGAGCAAAACCTTTTGGAATAAGAATTTGCTTTTTATTTTTTTCAGACAATTCAATAGCTATATGCTTCCCAAAAGTTGGGGAATCTTTACGCAGATCAACGGAAACATCTAAAACAGTACCTTGAAGTACTCGAACCAGTTTGGTTTGTGCATAAGGAGCTAACTGATAATGCAAACCTCTCAGTACCCCAAAAGATGATTTTGACTGATTTTCTTGACAAAAATTGATTTTAAACCCTAAAAACTTCTCTAATTTATCTTGTCTAAAGGTTTCTGAAAAATAACCACGATCATCAGATATAGTTATTGGCTCACATAAAATTACCTCAGGTATTTCTAATCTGGTAAAATTCATTTTATATTTCTTTTGCCCGTTGGATTAAATATTGACCGTAATCATTTTTTATGAATGGTTCTGCGAGTAGTAAAAGCTCTTCTTTAGTAATATAACCCATTTGGTATGAAATCTCCTCCAAACAAGCTACTTTAAGACCCTGGCGATTTTCTATAGTTTGAATAAAGTTGGAAGCTTCCAATAAAGACTCATGAGTACCGGTGTCTAACCATGCAAAACCTCGCCCCATAACTTCCACTTTTAAATTTTGTTGATTTAAATATGCTTGATTTATCTCTGTTATTTCGAGTTCACCCCGAAAGCTAGGTTTAATTTTTTTAGCAATATTAATTACAGAGTTTGGATAAAAGTAAAGCCCAATAACTGCATAGTTACTTTTTGGATTTTTTGGTTTTTCCTCAATACTCAAGGCTTCTCCATGTTCATTAAAATCAACCACTCCATAACGTTCTGGATCTTTAACATAATACCCAAAAATGGTTGCCTTTCCTTTTTCTTTTAGATGATTTAACGATTTTGCTAGAAGATTAGTTAGACCCTGACCATGAAAAATATTATCTCCCAGTACCAAACAAACATCGTCATCTTGAATAAAGTCTTCAGCTAGAATAAATGCCTGTGCCAATCCGTCTGGTGAAGGTTGCTCTTTATAATGAAACTCAATTCCTAATTCTTTACCATTACCCAAAAGTCTTTTAAAGTTGGGTAAATCTGTGGGTGTAGAAATAATTAAAATTTCTTTGATCCCAGCCAACATTAACACTGAAATTGGATAATAAATCATGGGTTTATCGTAGATAGGCAGCAACTGCTTAGATGTCCCCTTGGTGATGGGATACAATCGAGAACCTGAGCCTCCTGCTAATACAATTCCTTTCATGATCTATTTGTATTGAGATTTATAATAATTTTGATAGCTTCCTGAAGTTACATTTTCTAACCAATCCTCATGAGTTAAGTACCAATCAATAGTTTTCGACAATCCTTCTTCAAACGAAACTGATGGAAGCCAACCTAATGCTTTATTGAGCTTTGAAGCATCAATAGCATAGCGTAAATCATGACCAGGTCTATCTTTTACGAAAGTAATCAACTTTTCGCTAGTCCCTAATTTTCGTTTGAGTTTTTTATCTACTTGTTGGCAGAGTAATCTCACTAAATCTATGTTTTTACATTCATTAAAACCTCCAACATTATAGGTTTCTGAAGCTTCCCCTTTATGAAATATCAAATCAATAGCACTAGCATGATCAATTACGTACAACCAATCTCTGGTATTTTTCCCATCACCATATATAGGCAAAGACTTATTGTTTAAAATATTATTGATGCATAAAGGAATAAGTTTTTCAGGAAATTGATAGGGTCCATAATTATTTGAACAATTTGAAATCACGTAAGGCATATTATACGTTTTACCATAGGCTCTCACAAAATGATCTGAACTGGCCTTTGAGGCTGCATAAGGTGAATTTGGACGATACATTGAAGTCTCCTCAAACAAACCTAATTCTCCTAAAGACCCGTAAACTTCATCTGTACTAATATGATAAAACCGTTTACCTTCCCAATTATTTTTCCATAATGAATTAAAAGCGTTTAGTAGATTTATCGTTCCTATGATATTAGTTTTAGCAAACATAAGAGGATCAGCAATCGAACGATCTACATGAGATTCTGCTGCTAAATGGATTACAGCGTCAAATTTATAGATGTTAAAAATTGAATTGATGTACTTTTCATCTATGATATCTCCATGCAAAAAAGTATAATTCTCTTTAGCTTCTATATCGTTTAGATTTTCTAAATTACCGGCATAGGTTAGTGCATCTAAATTATAAATAAAATACTCTGGATACTTATCTACAAATCGCCTAACAACATGTGACCCAATAAATCCAGCCCCACCGGTAACAAGTATTTTCATTGAATCTATATTTATATTATTTATTTAACAACCAAGATGAAGATTGAATCTTATCACCCAAGCCATCTATTAATTGAATCCCCAATTCTTTACATATCGGTGCTTCAGGAATTGAATTGTTATCTTGATCTCCTCCGTTAGCAAAACCTAAATCATAATCTTGACCATAGTGTTCAAAAATAGTGCGAATAGATTCGCAAACTGTTCTGTCTTTATCTACAGAGATGATAGCTTTGTCTACAGCCTTTATATTTTGAACAATAAACAAACGCTCTGATTCTTGCTGAAACTCTTTAGAACCTTTTAACTTTCTTTGATGATCACTATTTACAATCACAAAAAGTTCATCAGCTAAATCTTTTGCGTTATTGAAATATTCTAAATGGCCCTTATGAATGGGATTAAAATAGCCCGAAACGATAATTCCTTTTTTTTTCATTTTAATTTTGTAAAATAATTAAAATTAATAATTAGCAAATTACAATAATTTAGTTTGTTGAATAGAAAATTAGTGTGAATTAATTCTTAATTAAACCCAATGAGAGCTTGTTTAAAAAGAAATAATCTAGGTGGCAATTCATTAAGATAACCTAGTGATATAAGTAATAAGGGATTAGATATCCCTAGTTTACCCCATTTTAAAATAGCAAAAGTTAGTTAGCTCCGCTAAACCCTTTTTTCATTCAAGACTTTAAACAAATAAATTTGCAACAGTCTTGAATGAAAAAAGTCTTACATTTCTGTAAGACTTTTTGCTCTCATCTGAGGGCAATGAGGGATTGCAGATCCCTGATCGAAACCACGGATGCAAATACAATCCTTACGAGCTGCGCTCGTAGCGTATTTTTTGTTTTAAAAAAATGATAAAGCGAGCTTCTCATTTTTTTAAAACAAAAAATCCTGATGAAAATTCATCAGGATTGTGAGTGATGTGGGCAATGAGGGATTCGAACCCCCGACCCCTTGGGTGTAAACCAAGTGCTCTGAACCAACTGAGCTAATTGCCCTTCTATGAATAAATTCATACAAGCGGGTGCAAATATAAAAGGGTTTTTAAACTTAACAAAGAAAAAAAGAGGTTTATTTTGATTTGTTTTTAATGCGATGAAATTGAGTTTATTACAACTTTATGAACTCAATATTTTTTTAAGGCTTCTTCATAATCTTCCCGGGTATCAATGCCTATAAGACTTGAGTTGGCCTCTATCATCTTAATTTTAAAGCCATTCTCTAAAGCCCTTAATTGTTCTAGTTTTTCAACTTTCTCTAAGTAACTTTGTTCCATGTTTACAAACTTGAGCAAGAAATCTTTGCGGTATCCATAAATACCAATATGTCTATAAAACAGACACTTTTCTAATACTTCCTTAGCGATTGAAATTTCTTTAACATCTCTTGGAAATGGAATAAGTGATCTGGAAAAAAAAAGTGCATTGTTATGAAGATCTGTAACCACTTTTACAACATTAGTGTTTTGTAGGTCTTTTATATTATTGATTTTACTCATAGCACTAGACATAGAAATGTCAGAATTTGAAAACGAATTCACCAATGCTTCTATAAGGCTAGGTTCTATGAAAGGTTCGTCTCCTTGAACATTAATCACAATATCACAATCTATAGCTGAAACGGCCTCCCCTATTCGATCAGTTCCAGACTGGTGAGTACTTTTAGTAATAATAACCTTATCAGTAAAGGTTTCACAAACCTCTTTTATTTCTATACTGTCAGTTGCTATATACACCCCATCTACATTCTTAACTTTAAGACATTGTTCGTAGACTCTTTGAATGACAGTCTTTCCTTTAAGGTCTAATAAAACTTTTTTTGGCAATCTAGAGGAATCTAGTCTGGCTGGGATTATGATTACTTTTTTCATGAGCTACAAACCTATATCATACATTTGAACCACGCCTACAAAATCATTTGTAGTATTGACAACGAGTAAAGAGTTGATTTTATTTTCACTCATAATAGTACTCGCAGTAATTAACTTTTCATTGGCGTCAATTAACTTTGGGTCTAGACTCATTAAATCTTTAGCAAATAAATCAAAGAATTCTTTTTCTCGAGATTCCATAGCTCTTCGAATATCTCCGTCAGTAATAATTCCCTTAATTTTATTTTCATCCAAAACTACCACCAAACCTAACTTTCCTTCAGTGATGCGCTGAATAACTTCCTTTATCGTGGCATTGGAATTTGTTGTAGGTAAACCTTGTTTTTTCATCACATCTCCTACAGTAGTCAAAAGTCTTCTCCCTAAACTACCACCAGGATGAAATTTTGCAAAATTTTCTTCTTTAAAATCTCTTAATTTCATTAAGGTAACCGCTATGGCATCTCCCATAACTAGAGTTGCAGTTGTTGAAGAGGTAGGTGCTAAAAATAAAGGACAGGCCTCTTTATCTACAGCAATATTTAGGTGAAATTTGGTGTTTTTTGCCAAAGTAGACTCTTCATTTCCACTCATAGAAATTGTACAATTCTTTTGATGTTTCAAAAATGGAATTAGCTTCAATACTTCGTCTGTTTCTCCAGAATTTGAAATTAACAACACAATATCATTGTGTTCAATCATTCCTAAATCTCCATGATAGGCCTCCCCTGGATGCAAAAAGAAACTTGGTGTTCCTGTACTTGCAAGCGTTGCTGCTATCTTCTTTCCGATGATTCCAGATTTTCCCATTCCAGAAACGATCAACTTTCCTGAACTCTGAAGAATAGCATGGATAGCATTCTCAAAATCAGCAGTTAATCTAGAACTTAGATTTGCAATTTCTTTTGCTTCAATTTCAAATACTTCTTGAGCTAGTTTTTTTATATCCATTACAAGCGTTCTTTGAAGG
>Ga0206124_10000254_pt1 | contig 43533 bp, 26 predicted proteins | sample Helgoland_Spring_3_FD_148671 | JGI IMG/M metagenome (GOLD analysis project Ga0206124, IMG submission 148671) | Pelagic subsurface seawater microbial communities from Kabeltonne, Helgoland, North Sea - Helgoland_Spring_Bloom_20160321_2 | ecosystem: Environmental > Aquatic > Marine > Epipelagic ... | reverse complement strand
GAACGGGGACGTACAAGTTCTCGTGGAGGATGAAAACTTGGTTCGCTTTTACGGCGAGATTTTATCCGCGAATAGTTCTAGAAGTAGCGAAGAAAAAGAAGTCAACATCTCGAAACAAGCCGCGAACTGGTTAACGAACGACTTATTGGCCTTCGTAAAGAACGAAAAGTTAGCCACGCCGTACGATTTAAAGTTAAATCCAGAGGAAATCGCGGAGTTTTGCTTCCTCATTGAAAACGGCGAGATTTCCGGCAAAATCGGCAAAGACATCTTGCCCGAGTTGTTACTCGACGGCGGTTCTCCTCGTAAACTCGTCGAAGAGAAAGGCTTGATGCAAATAAGCGACCCGAAAGAGATTGAAAAGATTGTTCAAAAAGTCTTGGATATGAATCCAAACCAGCTCGAGCAGTACCGATCGGGGAAGACAAAGTTGAAAGGTTTCTTCGTCGGCGCGTGTTTAAGAGAAAGCGGTGGGAGAGCTAATCCGACGTTGACCGATGAGATTTTGATGCGTAAATTAGAGGAATAATATACTGTGATGTTACTTTTCTGCAAAAAAACTACTTCTTGTTCGTTCGATCCTTTTTTTTCCTTTCTGTGTCGAGGAGGGAGCCTTTCTTTTTTTTTCCGAAAACAAAGGAAGATCTCTTCTCTTTCCGCCTAAAAAAAGTAAAAAAGTCGACGACGTGGCTCTTCCGCAACCGTCGTTTAGGAGAGAAAGAAAAAAAAAGATTAGATGAGATATCCGTTTTAACAACTCTACATAAAGTAAACGCGCGCGCTTTCTAAGAATAAGAAGCACTAGTCGCCTTTGCTTTCTTTCTCACTCACTCTCTTTTATTAACATCATGTCACGCCGTGGTGTTTCTCAACTCCTCCGCCGCGCGTTGGCGCAACCAGCTTCGGCTTCATCTTCTTTCGGAGGAGCCGCATCGTCGACGTCGTTGTTCTCGACGAAAACCATCGGATCCACTTCTTCTTTAACGAGCGGTAAGGTGAAAGTCGTCTCCGCGGCGTTGAAGAACAACAACACCTCCCAATCCTTCAACAAGATTTTCTCGAGACAAATCTCGGTGGAATCTTTAGGTCCGTTGGATACGTTCGAACGCAGACACAACTCGGCGTCCAAGGAAGAAGCCGAAGAGATGGCTCGCTTCGTTGGGTTCAAGTCTGTGCGAGAACTCATCGACGCGACGGTGCCAGATAACATCAAAGCGCCGCAAGCGTTGAACTTAGGTTCCGAGGAGTACAACAGAGGCTATTCCGAGACTGAGTTTTTGGACATGTTCAAGAAGATGGCGGGTAAGAACAAAGTCTTCAAGAACTATTTGGGTACCGGCTACCACGGAACGCACGTGCCGCAAGTGATTTTGAGAAACATCTTGGAGAATCCGGGTTGGTACACGCAATACACGCCGTACCAAGCGGAAATCTCCCAAGGTCGTTTGGAATCGTTGTTGAACTTTCAAACCATGATTTCTGATTTGACGAAGATGCCGTTGTCCAACTCTTCTTTGTTGGACGAAGGGACCGCGGCGGCGGAGGCGATGACGATGTGCTCCGCCATCGCGAGAGGTAAGAAGCCGAAGTTTTACGTTTCGAACAAGTGCCACCCGCAAACGATCGAAATTTGCCGAACGAGAGCGGACGGTTTGGGTTTGGAAATTGTCGTCGGCGATGAAGCGACTTTTGATTACAACGACAAGCAAGTGTGCGGCGTTATGGTGCAGTACCCGGCGACGGACGGCTCCGTCTTGGATTACTCCGACGTTGTCGAAAAAGCGCACAAAGGGGGCATGAAGGTTGTCGCTGCGTGCGATATCTTGGCTTTGACGCAATTGAAGCCTCCGGGAGAGTGGGGCGCGGACATGGTTGTCGGCTCTGCGCAAAGATTTGGCGTGCCGTTGGGCTACGGCGGTCCGCACGCGGGCTTCTTGGCGACCACGGAAGAGTACAAGCGTTTGATGCCAGGGAGAATTATCGGTATTTCCGTCGATGCGGATGGGAACCCGTGCTTGAGAATGGCGATGCAAACGAGAGAACAGCACATTCGCAGAGACAAAGCGACGTCGAACATTTGCACGGCGCAAGCGTTGTTGGCGAACATGGCGGCGATGTACGCCATCTACCACGGCCCGAAAGGCTTGGACGACATCGCCAAGAAGGCGCACGGCTTGGCCAAGATCTTCGAAGCAGGCGCCACGAAGATGGGCTTCCAAGGGCCGGCGAACCCGTACTTTGACACGGTGACTTTGAAATGCCCGAGCGGCGCGGATGCCGTCGTCGCCTCGTGCGCCAAGGCGGAAATCAACATCCGTAAGTTAGATAACGACCACGTCGCCGTCGCGTTTGACGAAACGACCACGTTGGAAGATGTCGACGATTTGTTCAAGGCGTTTAACGGCGGCAAGTCGACGGATTTCTCCGCGTCGTCCTTGGCACCGTCCGTGAACGTTGAAGAAACGAAGTTTACCAGAAAGTCCAAGTACTTGACGCACCCGGTGTTCAACGTCTATCACTCCGAGCACGAAATGGTGAGATATATCGCGAGATTGGAACAGAAAGATTTGTCCTTGGTTCACTCCATGATTGCGTTGGGTTCGTGCACCATGAAGTTGAACGCGACGACCGAAATGGCTCCGATCACGTGGCCGGAACTCGCCAACATTCACCCGTTTGCGCCGAAAGAACAAGCTGAAGGTTACGCCGAGATGTTTAGAGATTTGACCAAGCAATTGGCCAACATCACCGGCTTCGACGACGTTTCATTGCAACCAAACTCTGGTGCTTCCGGTGAATACGCCGGTTTGATGGCCATCAGAGCGTACCACCAATCTCGCGGTGATCACCACAGAGACGTGTGCATCATCCCGGTTTCTGCGCACGGCACTAACCCGGCGTCGGCGGCCATGTGCGGCATGAAAATTGTTGTTATCGGTACCGATGAAGCCGGTAACGTCAACATGGACGAATTGAAGGCGGCTGCGGAGAAGCACTCTGCGAACCTCGCGGCGTTGATGATCACGTATCCGTCCACGCACGGTGTCTACGAAGACGGTATTCGTGAGATTTGCGATACGATCCACGCGCACGGCGGTCAAGTGTACATGGATGGTGCGAACATGAACGCTCAAGTTGGCTTGACGTCCCCGGGCTTCATTGGCGCGGATGTTTGCCACTTGAACTTGCACAAAACGTTTTGCATCCCGCACGGTGGCGGTGGCCCGGGTATGGGACCGATTGGTATCAAGGCGCACTTGATGCCGTTCATGCCAAACCACCCGTCCGAGAAGGACTTCGGTGCCTTGCCAGTTGGTGGGGACAAGCCGTTCGGCACCGTCTCCGCGGCTCCGTACGGTTCTGCGTTGATCTTGCCGATTTCTTACGCGTACATCAGCATGATGGGCGCCGAAGGCTTAAAGGTTGCCTCTGAAAGAGCCATCTTGAATGCCAACTACATGGCGAAGCGCTTGGAGAACCACTACCCGGTTTTGTTCAAGGGTAAGAACGGCACGTGTGCGCACGAGTTCATCTTGGACATGCGTCCGTTGAAGGACACCGCTGGCGTTGAAGTCGAAGACATCGCGAAGAGATTGATGGATTACGGCTACCACTCGCCGACCATGTCGTGGCCGGTCTCCGGTACGCTCATGATTGAGCCGACCGAATCCGAGTCTAAGCAAGAATTGGACAGATTTTGCAACGCGATGATTGCTATCCGTAAGGAAATCGCGGACATCGAATCCGGTGCCGCTGACAAGGAGAACAACCTCTTGACGAGAGCGCCACACACGGCGGCGTCCATCGCCGGCGAGTGGGACAGACCGTACTCCAAGCAAGATGCCGTCTTCCCGGCGGACTGGGTCAGTCAGTCCAAATTCTGGCCGACGAATGCTAGAGTCGACAACGTGTACGGCGATCGTAACTTGGTCACGACGCACGCTGCCATCGAAGAAGTTGAATCTGCGTAAAAAACGTAATTTTTGTGAAAACATGTTTTGCGAGAGAATGTACCAAGTAGAGAAGAAGAAGAAGAAAATGAGAAGCATAAACCGAGTATCCTATATACTAAACTACCATATTAATAATCATCATTTCTACTACTAAAACTATAAAGTCATCGACTGATGAGCACGTTCGATGTCCCTTCCTCTACACGCTCGCGTACGCCTTGAACGCCGAGTCGTATAAGCTTTCTCTTTCTTGGCGCACGCCCGACCAACCTCTCGCGTTCCCGCTAATCTCTCGTCCATCCTCTCTCGTATACGTAGCACCAACAATATATGACGCTACAATGACGAAAATACCGAATCCTAAGGCGCCTTGAAGTACTTCGTTCTTGCTCATTTTGAACGAGGAAATATCGAGTAACGTTTTGAATGTCTTTCTTGTTTCTTCTTCTTCTTCTTCTTGCCCGGTTGGCGCCGCGTTCGTGTTAATCTCTTCTTGGACACCTTTTTCTTCTTCTTGATCTTCTTCTGTTTCTTTCCTCTCAGCGATGATCTTCTTTACAGCTGAAGGCATTGGGGGGTTCAGATTCTCCCACGTAAACCGACGATTCCCGCCCGGCCAGTAGGTCGTGGCTTCTACCAAACTCTCCACGTCCTCTCTTTCGTCCTCGCTGATATCATCATCGTTTTGTTGATTCGTTAAAGTCATCTCTACTTGAGCTCCTTCTTCCTCGGGGTTCGTCTTCTCCTTTCGATCTTCTTCTTCTTTATCCTCGGTCAAATCCACCTCATCCATTGGGTTCGAAAAGCAACAATCCAAGAGCGTCGTCGTTCCCGTTTTCGAGCAACATCCGCCTTCCTCCTCGCAACAGGAGAGCAAAGACGACGAATTTGGGCAACACCCCTGGTACGCGGGACCGGAAAATATGTTGAACGTTTTCTTCGTTTCTCCTTCTCCTCGTTCGTCGTCGTGTTTCTCTCTTTTTCCAACCTCCGCTTCTCTTTCTTCTTCTTTGTTGTTGTCTTCTTCTTTTTCCGTGGTGGTGGTTGTGATGAGAGGAAGTTGATGCGCGGCTTCATTTTTGGAATTCATCAACCCCGAGTTTGAATTGTTGTTTTCGTCGTCAGCAAAAACGAACGTCGTCGTCAACGAGAAGAAGAAGAAGAACAGAAAGACTTTGACCGCACGTTTTACTGAAATCGTCGGCATCATCGTTCTTCTTTTGCGCGCAAAGTGTGTGTGTGTCTACTACTTAGAAGATGAACTTTTTAGAAATTTTGTGTGGAAAACTGCAATGTGATAGTCCTTGTTCAGTATCTGTGATGATGAATTTACGACGTGTATGTGTATACTTTTAGAACTACAAATGAGCACCTAATGTTGAGTGCGCTTGTGCCTTTTCAAAGTATCAGAATGACGAAAAGCTTTATCGCACACATCGCATTCATACGGTTTCTCGTTCGTGTGAATGCGCATGTGCCTTTTCAAACCATTAGAATGACGAAAAGCTTTATCGCACACATCGCATTCATACCGTTTCTCGTTCGTGTGAATACGCATGTGGACTTTCAAATTACTAGAATTACGAAAAGCTTTATCACAAACATCACATTCAAACGGTTTCTCGTTCGTGTGAACACGCATGTGTCTTGTCAAATGACTAGAATCACTAAAACGCTCCTCGCACACATCACATTCGTACGGTTTCTCGTTCGTGTGAGTACGCATGTGTCTGGCCAAGTAGGATGGTGCTGTAAACATCTTCTCGCAAACATCGCACTCGTGCCCTCTCTTTCTCTTCGTTCCTTTCCTAACAGTTATCTCTTCTTCTTCTTCTTCTTCTCCCTCTTCTTCGTCTTCTTTTTGTATCTGATGATTTGCCTCGTTGAAATCTTCCTCATCAGGAATCCTCAAACACAACACCGGTTCTTCTCCCTCTTCTTCTCCCTCTTCTTCTCTCCTACCCCTCACCACCCTCAAAACCGTCCCGGCGTTCACCGCGCGCTGCGGGTGTGGATTCTTTCGTCTCATGTTGTTGTTGTTATTATTAGTTGTATTAAAACGTAATAAGCGAGAGGAGGGAAAAAAAATGAGACGTTTTGAAGGAAATTTAAAAAAATGATTTTGCATGTCTTTCTTTCTCTATTTTTAGTACTCTTTTACATGTAAAAATTGTTGGCATCACAATCTCTTTTTATGATGATTTATTAGACATTTCTTTCAATACGAACGAGCAAATGGCACGCTGAACGTTCAAAGAAGCTAAAGTGATCGAACTTTGCGCGAAGAAATCATTATTTGCGTTACGTTTGAAAGAGAGATCGTCGTCGTTTTGATCGTCGTCGTCTCGCGCTGCTCGGACGGCGAGGAATTCGCCGGATTCCGGATCGTATGATTTTTGCGACAACGACGGCGGTTGGACGATTGGCGCGTTTAATATCTTTTGCGTGTACGCTTGTAAAAGCGCAGCCACTTTTGGTTGGTCGCTTTGGTTTCCTATGTATCCGGAAACCTCGAACAAGAGTTTGGCGTAAAGCGCGTTGACGTCTAAAACCGGTTCGTCGTCTTCGCTTGGTTGGTACGTCGAAGAAGAGGAAAGAGAATCGTCGTCATCGGCAAAAGGCGCCCCCGCCATGTTTTGACGTTGTTTCGCCGCGGCTGTTTTAAACGCGGCATCGAAATCATACTCGTCGTTGTCTTCGTCCACGGACAAGCTGATGGAAACGTCCGCGAAGAGTTCCTTTTCGCCGATCGATACCCATCGCGCGATGGAGGTTTTGAAACCTTCCAAATATTTAATCTGTCTCCCTTCGTCGAACTCAAAGTTATAATCGTACGCGTTGCCTTTCTTCCTAGACTCGATATCGTCTTGACCGTTGCTCGAAGATAAATCAATCTCTTCCCATCGAGGCGGATTCGCAAACGCAAAGGTTTTCTTCTTCTCCGTCTGTTGTTTGTTTTCCTGTTCTAATCGGTACTCGGCGGTTAAATACGCCGCAGAAACGAACCCGGCAAAGAGTTTTGGCGCGTCCGCACCTTTACCAAACATGCCTCTCGTCGTCGCTTCGCAATCAAACTCAGCCGCAGTAACGGATTGCACGAGCTCCTCTGCGGAAATGTTCGCCTCGTACGCCTCTACGCACGCTAACGAAAACGCCTTCAAGCCTTTCGGGTGCGCAGTCAAGACTGAAAAAAACGCAGTTAAAGCTCTCGCGGCGAGAGTTCGTTTCAACAACAACTCAGGATCGTTTGTAGGTCTGAAGCTCCATTCTAAAGCCAATTGCGGTTCTATTGTTCGACTCGTCGTCGTCGTCGTCGTTGCGGTCGGGACAGCTTCTCCTTCGTCCTCGGAAACCTCCGGCAAATCCTTCTTCCTCCCTTCCGGTCCTTCCACCATCTCTTTCGCGAGTAAACTCAATCTCGCGTTCGTTCGCATCAACAGAATTCCGGGCGTTATCTGTCTCACGTCGTTCACTTTCGCGTTCGGATTCCTCCCGCTCGAATTATCCCATTTCGAATACTTTCTCGGATCTTCGTTCGGTTCGCTCGCGTTCAGCACTCGTCTTTGTTCAAACTCCATGCGTTTCAACGTGATTCCGTTTTCGTCTCGGTTCGTGTGTGTCATTTTAATGTACCCCAAAATCCCTTTAAGTTCCTTATCTTTCTCCGGATCGACTAAAAACGCGTCCGTTTTCTTCGAAGCTCGTCCCATGTAATGCAGCGTGCAATACACCATGCTCAGATGACTCAAAAACGCCTCTTGTTCGCTCGTCCCTAACGATCCGTTATTACTACTTTTACTACTTTTACTGCTGATATTGCTGTTCAAACCTAACACGTACGTTTCCGTTTTCAACTTCCCCAGCGAAATCGCCTCGTCGTACGCCTCCGTCGCCGCCATCACAAACTCTTGGTGCGCGAACCTCGAGCCTCGTCTCAGGGCTAAAAACGGCACCAGAAGCTCATCGAGCGTTGCGGTTAGATTTTTTGAGATCTCCTCGTCGTCGTCGTCGAAAGAGGATGATAACGGAGAAGAGGAGGAAGAAGAGGAGGAACACGCAGTTTTATTCGCACCTCTGTTGTCCTTCCTTTTCCTCTGTCTCCTCCTCTGTCTCCCGTTCAACATCACGTTCATCGTGTTTTGCGTCGTCCTCATCTTCTGTGTCGTTAAAGTTTTTGTTCTTCTCGTTGTCGTTGTTGTTGTCGCAGACGACGACGCAACAAAAGTTGCGACGCTTCTCGTCGTCGAAATCGTCGAAATCGTCGTCATCATCGTCGTCTCGTTTGAATAATAATAAACGTTAAAAATGTTGTCTCTGTCTCGCGCGTACTCCTCCTGTGATATAATAAGGATCTGAAGTCTTTCTCGTTGTTTTTAATCTGAAGAGAATTTAAGAGAGTTTTTTGGTGTCGACGTAAGTGTTTTTTTCGTTCTCGTTTCCAACTTTACATTTTTAGTCTTGGGAGTGTAGTATTATCCATCACACACCTTAACACGCGCACGACAACAGTAAACGCACTCATTATACAGAAGAAAGCAAATCATCATCCTCAGAACAACAATTTCAACAACATCTTTTTATGAACGTTTATTCAAACGAGATGATGACGACGACGCGGTAATAATATGTTTCGCTCGTCCTCGCTTCTGTCGTTCTCCGCCATCGTCGGGAAAAGAGAGAAGAAGTTAAAGAAGAAGACGAAGAACAAAATGGACGACGACGACGAGAAGAAGAAGACGAAGAAGAAACAAATAACGACGCTGGATTGGACGACGGTGATTGCCATCCAATCGTGCTCGTTGATTTCCATCATGTCCTCCACGTTCATCTTCTCGACTGGGATATTCATGGTGAAGAATTTCGACAGAAACAACGTTAAAGAAGACGAGGCGAAAGCGGCGTTGAGATGCGGGTTATTGATTGCCTCGAAACCGTTTTTTAGCGCGATGAGCAGTTATATGTGGGGGCGTTCGGGGGATAGGATTGGGTTCAAGTTTAATATTTTGGTGTCGGTGATATTCGTAGCCGCGATTAACTTGGCGTTTGGTTTCGCCGAGACGTACGCGCAAGCGGTTTGGGTGAGGAGTTTGAGCGGATTTTTCGACGGGATTGTCGTTTTAGTGAAACCGTCGTTATCGTTGATTTCAGATAAGACGAATGCGAACAGGGCGTTCGGTACGACGGGTCTGGCGTACGGGTTAGGAACATCGATCGCGCCGGCGATTGCGAGTTTTTTAGCGTTTCCGTGCACTTCTTGGAAGATGTACGATACAAAAAACGAGGGCGGGAAAGAGTGTCCGGCGCTGTTCGAGAAGTACCCTTTCGTGTTATCGTCGTCTTGGATTACCATCGTCGCCGTTCCCGCGTTCGTATTTGCGCTCGTTTGTATGAAGATTGTGCCACCAACTAGAGCAGCAGCAGCAGTAGAGAATAGCAGTAGAGAAGATATAGAGAAAGCGAACGGCTTTTCGATATCGTTCGAGATGGTCGAGACGGGGAAATTGAATCAAAGCATACCACAGGTAGAAGAAGAAGAAGAAGAAGAAGAAGAAGAAGAAGAAGAAGAAGAATCGGGATCAGAGTCTGGCGGGGAAAATGACAAGTTAGTTTCGATACCTCTCATCGACGATGATTCCGATGATTTTGATGATTCCGCCGAACACGCGGTGGAAACAGTTAAGTTAATTCAAGAGAAAGACTCGTCGTCGTCGTTTTCGGAGATACCCATGACGACTTCTACGACGACGACGACGGATGCATCGTCGTTTCCTTCTACGAAGACTGGACGAGACCGAACGAGCATTTGGATCCTATTAAAAGACGAAGACATTTATCAAGCCATTTCGCTACAGATTATGGTCACCATGAATGTTTTAACCGGGACTGAAATCACTCCGATTTGGCTCGCCACGTCTATCGAAAACGGTGGATTAGGATGGAAGACGCAAGATATTGGCGTTTTCGGGACCGTCATGGGAGTGACAATCATGTCCTTTCAATTGTTCGCGTTCGTTAAATTAACCGACAAATACGGCATCGTAAGACTCGTCACTTGGGCGCTCTTTCTCAGCGCCTTGGTGTATCCGTGTCACTCCATCGCCAACTCCATCGCTCGCGTCTCCAAACCGGGCGCGTGGGCCATGGTCGTTTCTTTGGGTATGATTCGAGGATCTTTAGGTCCAATCATGATGGGCGGCATATCCTTAATCGTCAACAATGCCGCGCCGAGAGAGTCTCTCGGCGTCGTGAACGGGTTTGCCGGCACTTTTAGCAACCTTTCCCGAGCGTTGGCCCCGTTAGTCGGCGGTTCTCTCATCGCCGTCATGGCGTCTTCGCCGAAAGATGCGTTCATGCGTAACTGGTATCCGTTCTTAGGGTTAGGTTTCTTCTTCTTAGTTTTGGGTTGGTATTCCATGAGACTGAGTCGACGGTTGGACGTTCCCCGAATGCATTAATGAGAGATTTTTTGACTAGACTTGTAATGCACCAAAAGAACACTACTTCACAAAACAGAACACATAAAAGACAAAAGATGTTTCTCATCACGAGAGCGACGTCTTCTTTGCACTCCTCGACCTCTTTTACTCCTCCTCTTAGCACTCATCGCGAGAGGAAGTTAAAGAAGTTAAAGAACAGAAACGTTTTAGGAGTAGGAGTCAGAAGCAAACTAAGCGACGAAAACGAACAAGAGTGGGAAGAAATCCTCCCTCCAACAACGAAAGAAGAAGATAAAGAAGAACTACCGGTTGGTCGTAAACTGGCGATTTCGGCGTTCGCAGTCGGTACCGCGGCGTTTATGAGCGCCACTGGCGTGGGAAGTTCCTCGAATTCAATCAACGCCGTCGCGGCAAACTTGGCGCAGTTAGAACGAGAATCGGTCGATATCGACGTCGCTTTGCAGAACGAGAAACCGACGGTGTTGGAGTTTTACGCGGATTGGTGCGAAGTGTGCAAATCGAGCGCTCCGTACGTGTTTGAGGTGGAGAAAGGGAACAAAAAAGACGTGAATTTTGTGATGATGAACATCGATAACGCGAAGTGGACGCAAGAGATGGACGACTACGACGTGGACGGGATCCCGCACTTGGAGTTTTTAGACGGCGAGAACAAGAGTAAAGGGGCGTTGATTGGGAAGTTCCCGAAAGAAGTGTTGGAGGCGAACATTGGCGCGTTGAAAACGGGGGAGGAGAAGTTGCCGTACGCGAAAGTGAGGTTTCAACCGTCGCCGGTTGAGGCGAAATCGATCATGGAGGCACCGAGCGTGGCGGTGTCGGCAACCGGAGGCGCCGTGGCTACCTCCGATCCGAGAGCGCACGGTTGAAAAATAAGACGAGTTGAACTTTTACATCATCATCATGTACACTATAATAATATTACACACAAATACTGAACGACCCCGAAAGGGCTTATTGACATTGTTGTTTTACACGAGCGCCAACGAGCGCTCTTCCTTTTTGTTGTTCGAGGAATCATTTTCGTCATTTTCGTCGTCGTCTGAATCGCTCCCGTTGTCGTACGTTCCAACCCTTTCGTGAACGAAAATCGATCCTTTATTGCCGACGGAAACGCGAACTTTGTCGTCCAAATATAACTGCTCGACGTACCCTATCCCTTTGCCCGGAGACGGTTCGAGCGTAATCGTTTTCACTTTCTTTCCAAACAAGTTAATATCCACCGTATCAATCGTCACGTTCGTTCGCACGTCCGACGCCGCGCTGGACCGCGCTATCGCTTTCACGCGCAAGAACTTCGCCACCTCGACGTCGTTCACCACTCGCGCGCCGTTCTCTTCCACGATTTGAAAGTTCGTATCCTTCGCCAACCCGGCGAATAACTTCTGAAACGGATTCACCTTCCCGCTCGTTTGTTTCGACCACAAAAGTTTCCACTTCCCTTCCAAAAGTCTGGATTTTGCCGGTCGTTCAATTTCGCCGTCGTATAACGTTTTCAGCTCCTCCAACGCGGATTCCACGCCGACGTCGTTTTTCGTTTCAATCATGTATAAGAGATTCTCTCGCGCGCCGAGTTTGATTTCATCTTTCCCGCCTTTGAATATCTTTAATTTATTAGTATTACTATTATTCGTAGCAGAAGTGATAGCTTTTGTTTTGCAACGTAAACGACCTCTCTCGTTTTTGTCGTTTCTTGTCCTTCTGCTGCTTTTTATGTAAAAGCTCCGCGGTTGGAGTGGTGTCGTCGTCGTCGTCGTCGTCCTCGGAGAAGAGCGCATCATCATTTCAAAATGTTATCTTTCTTTTATCTTTTCAAACTCCAAAACTGATTTTAATATAAGAGAGAGCAGGGATAAGAAATATGCGAAACCGCGGTGTGTTGTTGATATTAGTTTAGTAGGGAGAAGACGCAAACAACGCGTTGTTTGCAGAGATGAGAGAGAGAGAGAGAGAGATTGCGCCGCGCGTCTTTTTGTGTGCGCACGTTTATACTAATGAGGAGAGCGCTTTACTGGATTTGCCCACGTTACGTCATCCTTTTAAGTCACTTTTCAAAACGAGACCAAAAAGAGTCTCACTTTTCACCGCAAAAGAAGAAAAAAAAGAAGAAAAATTTGACTCTTTCGTCGTTTCCCGATCTCTCTTCATTTTTTATAGAAGACACATTTAGTATCGCTCTTCTTCTTCTTCTTCTTCTTCAGAGAGAGAGAGAAAGAAAGAGAGAAGAGAGAGAGAGAGACAAAGTACGAAAATTCGAGAGCGAGCAGAGAGACGACCACTTTAAAACGACGCTTTGAAGAAAAACGCGTGGGATTTCTTCTTTAAAGCAGAAAAGCAGCGCGATCTCATTCCTCGTAACGACATCATCATCTTCTCCCCTTACGCTGCACTTATTACGTAGTAGATATATTTAGTCTCTTCAACGATAATGTCTGGAATCGGCACGGGGTACGATTTGTCCACGACGACGTACTCCCCGGACGGGAAAGTTTTCCAAGTGGAATACGCGTGTAAAGCGGTTGAAAACGGAGGTTTAGCCATCGGGTGCAAATGTAAAGACGGCGTCGTCGTCGCGGTGGAAAAATTGGTACAATCGAAAATGTTAGTGCCAGGGACGAATAAGCGCATACACGCGGTGAGTAAACACGCCGGGATGGCGGGAACTGGATTAGTACCGGACGTTAGAACAGTCGTGGATCGAGCGAGAGAAGAAGCGGCGAACTATTTGTCCTTTTACGGCGACGCGATTCCGGCGAACGTTCTCGCCGATCGAATGGCGCACTATTATCACTTATTCACTTTGTACTGGTCGGTGAGACCGTTTGGAGCGTCGGTTATTTTAGCCACCAAAGACTCGAACGGGTATCACATGTACGTGTTAGAGCCGAGCGGAGAGTGTCACAAGATGAACGGGTGCGCGATTGGGAAGAACAAAGCGGCGGCGAAGACGGAGATTGAAAAGTTAAAGTTCGGGGAAGTTTTAGCCAAAGATTGCGTGAAAGAGTTGAAAAGAGTTATATATAAAATTCACGACGAGAAAGATAAGGATTTTGAGTGCGAGCTGGGATGGATTTGCGAGGACAGTAAGGGGGAGTTTAGGAGAGTACCGAAGGAGGTCGCGGACGAGGCCATCGCTTTGGCGAAAGCGGCGTTGGAGGAAGACGACGATATGGACGACGCTTAAGAAGTAGGCAATAAAATAACCCTTTTATATATACCCACATAGCATTTATCATCATCAGTTGTTAATATTAACGAGAGAAAGAGAGAGCGTAGTAGCATAAATACTCACACATCATCGCGTGTACGTACCACGGGTAGTTTTTAAGGAGAAAGGTTGTTTTTCCTAGGCAAGGAGGAGCAAAAAAAGGAGAAAAAAATATTACATTTTGCTTCATTTCACGGGCGTTACATCAACACTCGAACACACTCAAACACATCGAACTTTTGAACTTTTGAACGAACGAACACTATGGCGTCGTATTACATCCACGCGGGACGAACGATCGAAGAGGCGCCGATGCGCGAAGGCTCTCTGTATCTGTACGATAAGTAAGTGTTGTTTGATTTTTTTTTTCTTCGATCGAGAAAAGCGAGCGTTTTTTATCCTATTTCTCACGTTGTTGTTCTCACAGAGAAGGTTGGTACGATTTCTTCGCCAACTCGACGTCGGTGACGAGCGACGGATACTGCGACGACTCCACCATCGGTATGAAACACGTCGCGGTGAGAGACGCAGGAAGAGAGTCGACGTTTAAGCCAAACAAAAACAACATGTTTCCTCGACCGAAAAATTGGAAACCGACGAAGAGTAACACGCACAAAGAACATTTCAAGGAGTGAATGAGTGCGTACGAGGGCAAACGGAAAATCTCGCGTGATCTCGCGTGTATCTCTGTTATGTATCATCCATCACAAAAAAGTATAAGTGCTACTGCGTACAAAAATCTATCTACTTTTTAAGCGCGCCCGGTGTAATTCAAAACCAAAGGAAAAGCGCCTTTCTCTATTTCATCCTTGAATAGTTCGTACACGGTTGTATTCTTGTGCGGCTTTTTGCTTTCGCATTTGTCGCAGTACCACGGATCGTCGCCTTCTGGAATATCGTCGAGTTTCGGCGTCAAGCAGAAGCAGTGCAAACCGGCATCGCATCCATCGCAAAGTAAAATTTTCTCCGGCGAATGTCCCGCGCCGCATTCCGCGCACATGACTTCGTCCGCTTCTTCGCCAAACTTAAAGTTTGCGACTCTCAGCTGTTCGTTCTGTCTCTTCTCTTCGGAACCATCTTTGTCTTTCCAGACGATAGCGCTGACGAAAAAGTTTTGCACGACGAACGAGGATAACAGGTTTTCAATCGTCAAATCTTTCGGGACGAGCATGTGATCAAACTTTGCAATCGCGAGTGGATCTCCCAACACGCGTCGTAAGGAGATGTGCATGAAATCTTCCTTAGCAATAGCGCTTTTGTGCATCATCCCATTCTCGTGGGAAATTGTCATTTTCTTCGGTACAAATCCACGCAGATTGATAGGTGCAGCGGTGGTTGCGGCGTTGGCGGTGGCGGCATGGTGTCCCTGCGCCGCGCGATTGTTGATATTCGCGAGACTTACATCGTTCTCCTCGTCGCTTCCTCGATCTTTGCCTTCGCCACTCTCCTTGCCAGAGACTGTTTTGCTATTGCTCGTCCCGTTCGCGAGCTCTAAATCAAACTTCTTCGCTTTCACCAAGTCTGTAAACGACAACTGCTCCTTGACTTTCTTATAGTCCACTCTTCCGCTCATTTTATGTTCTCTTGTAAATGCCTCGAAATTTCGTCGCTCCTCTTCGCGCTTCAACTGTACCTGTCGTTCTTCTTCTTCTCGTTTTCGTTTTTCTAGCTGTTCGCTTGTATTTTCATTGTCATTCGCATGATCGCTCGTCTTAATCGCCACGTCCATTCGCGCTGGCAACGGCTTCAACTTGTTATCGTCTTCCCAGTTAAAAATTTTCATCCCGGACGCCATCATTGCCATCCTCTTTGCGTCTGCTTCGCGTTTTATCTTATCTTTCGCTTCTCTCACCCGTCGATCGTACTCCGCTTGACTCTTGTACCGATCGCCTTGAATCAAATCGTCGTAGTCATCGATTATGCCGACACTTTTCTCTAACTGATGGTCCGTCGCAACTCCTCCTCCCGCCAACGCTCTCTGTTGTTGTTGCATCATAATATGTCTTTGCAACTGATCTTGCTGCTGCATTCGCATGTCGCGTTCCACAGCCGCCATTCTCTCCCTTTGTTCTATCTCCTTCTGCGCCCGAAGTCTCTCCCTCTCCAATCTCTGCTCTTTTCTCTCCTGTTGCTCCTTCTTGATCTGCTCCGCGATGGCGTCGTATCGGTTCCTCTCCTCTCTCTGTTTCTCCAAGTTATCCTCCAAAATCGTCGTCGCCTCTTTCCTTGAAAACCTTTCCTCTTTCTCGTCGTACGATTCAGCGCCTCCTTTCGCTGCATAAATCGCGCTCACAATCGCGTCAAATTTCGGATCCTTGACGAAATCTCGTCTCGACGCCACTTTCGCTCGACACTCTGGGCAGCACATTTGATTTTTCCGAATCGATTCTTGCACGCAGTCGTTGCAGAATCGGTGTAAACACACTCTCACCGTGACGCAATTTTTCACGGTGCCCCAACAGATGGAGCATCGCGTGTCCGCGCGGACGTCTCGGTACAAGATCTTTTTATCATCGTTATTATTATTACTCAAAGTCGTCGTCGTCGTCGTTACTAAAGCGTTGTTATTGTTCGTTTTTTCTTCTTCTTCTTCTAATTTTTTTTCTTCTTTCTTTGAATCATCATCATCACCCAAAAATTGCACCTTCTTTTGCAACTCTGTTGCATTCGGTGCTTCTTCTTCCTTCTCCTCCTTGTTATCGTCGTCGACTTTGAGAGAAATACCTTCTTCTTCCTCCATCATCCTTGAAATGAGAACTTCTTCTTTTCTTCTTTGTTATAATACAAATATATATACGAAGAAGAGATTGTGGTGAAATTCAAGCGTGTAAAAATTCGCAGAAGTAAAAATTTTGTGTGGGATTTTGAATGAAAAATTTTTCTCTCCTTTTTCTCTCCTCCTCCTCTCTTGTCTTTATTTGTATCTCGTCTTGTTACTCTCGCACCTAACAACATATTCAGAACCAACGACGAATAATCTCATCATGCCACCGAAATCATCGAAGACCGAAAGGGAAGAGACGGACGTGTCGGCGACTACGAATCGTTTGTTCGAGCTGGAAGAACTGACCGCAGCGCAGAAGGTCAAGTTAAGAGCCGCGGTGAAGAAAGGGAAATCCATCGAAGAAGAAAGGAACGCTTTGAAAGAAAAATTGGAGGAAGAAGTACGAGTGAGCGAGGAGACGAGGAAAACGAGCGATATTTTAATCGAGCAGTTGAGAGAACAAGTGAAGAAGATGGACGGGAAAGTGAAAGTTTTAGAAGCCATGAAAGAAGCGACGACGAGTTCGTCCGACAACAACGATAAAGCGAAGAAGGAAGAGAAGGTTTTGAAGGAAAAGAACGAACAGTTGGAGGCGAAGGCGAAAGAGCAAGAGGTGTCGATCGCGCGACTGGAGAGCGAACAGAAGGCGCAATCGAAAGAAACAGATGCGTTGCAAAGAGAGAAAACGAGAATGTCGAGAGAGATTGACGATTTAAAAGCAAAGTTGAAAGAACAGAAAGATGCGGTGAAAGTATCGAAACGAAGAGAAGCGGACGCGCTGGTCGGCGGAGCCGCGTTGGAAACGGCGGAAAAGAAGGCGATGGAGAACGAACAGTTGAGAGAAAAGTTCGAGAAAGAAAGAGACGAGAGTTTGGAAAAGTACGAACAAATGAAAGAGGAGAGAGACAGGGCGATAGAAACGGCAAAAACGATCGAGGCGCGAACCGCGTCGTTGACGAAACAAATGGAGGAAGCGAAGGCAAAGTTTGAGGAGGACTCGGCGCGAGCGAAAGATTTGAAAGAGAAATCAGAGCTGATTCTAAGAGAAGCAGAACACAGGATTCAAACTGCCGAAGCTTCTGCAGTCGCATCCGAACAAGAAGCCGAGCGCATGATGGAAGAGGCAGAAAATAGAAATAGAAAGTTTCAACACTTACAAGTTGCGTTTCAAGAGCGGGAAGCGGCGTTGCATAAAAAGATTGAAACGTTGGAAATGGCAAGAGACGATCGAGTGGAAGGTGTGAAGAGCAGACTTGAAACTGAAATGGAAAAGAAAGAAGAATTTGCGCGGATGTACGAAGAAGCAAAGACGGAAGTGAAGGGCTTACGTGCCTCGATGGGTGCGATGGAGTCCAACGCGCACGCCGCGGTTGCGGCGAGAGAACACGCGACGACGTGGAAGGAGAAAGCAACGTCGGCAATCGCAGAGACGGAGAATTTGCGCGAAAAAATTGCAGCATTAGAAGATGCAAATATACAAAAGCAGCAAATGACGTCGTCCAGTTCCTCATCTACGGCAAACGCCGTCGTCATGGAAAAAGAGATTGCGACTCTCAGGGAAAGTTTAGAAGTTGCGCTGAAACAGAAAGAGGACGCCGAACTCCGCGCGCAATCTGCGTTGAACACTGCTTCGAGCATGAATACAAATGGTGTCAGCGATGCCTTCGGTGGTGATTTGGAAAACAATAACAGCTCGTCCGCGCACCAGGCGCGTAAATTAGCCGAAAGTGAACACACTGTTTTGAAACAACAAACAGAAATCCAAGCGTTGACGAGACGCGTGAAAGATTTGTCCTGGCAAGTTTCCATGTACTCCGATCAAGAAAAAGTCGAGGGGACGGCGACTCCAGGGAAGAAAGCCGGGTTAGCGGCGATGTTTGGTGGAGGTGGCGGTGGTGGCGGATTGGCGAATTTGAAAGGCAAAAGGAGACAGTTTGTCGTCGTGTATTTAGGTGTTCTTCATCTCCTCGTGTACGTTGCATTTTTACACGGTGCATTTAGCGCGCATAAAGCAGTCACCGGATGTAGAAGATTTTAGAAGATGATCGCTATATTATCAAAGACCATTGTAGGTAGCCATTAGCAGCGGAACGTTTTGATTTTACATGTTATTACACTATCTTGATTACTACGTGTGAAATTTGATGGATTGTAGAGAATGAAAGAATTCCCTCAGCGCTTCCAAAGTGTTCGTTTTAACGTTTACGCATCCCTTCACGTCTAGAACCTTCAAAGTTTTTGTCTCTTTTTGTCCTATTTGCAAACTCTGGATGAGCTTTTCCGTGATATTCCTGTTCCCGTGTACGGACAAGAGCTCCAAATGACGACAGTTCTCCGCGACGTGACAAATACCTTCCGACCTCAGACTCCCGCACCAAGAGAAATTCGCGTACCTCAGCGTCTTCGGTAATTTGAATAAAGTCACATCAGTCAGCTTGTTGAAACCGCACGCATCAAAAAACTTCAAATTCGTGAGACCGTCTATCTTTTCGAATGATTTGTTCGTCAGTTGACTGTTGGCGTATAACGAAAGAAACTCGAGTTCTCGACATCCCTCTACGACGAGCGCCACGCTCGCGTCCGTCATCTTAGGCACTCTCGTGAGATCTAAATATCTTAATTTTCTACACTTACTAATCTCTCGAACGCCTTCATCGTCCAGTTGCACGCACCCGCTCAAATTCAACACCTTTAAGTTCTCGTGACAAAAGCGACACACCGAGAGCACGCCTTTGCTCGTTATTTTCGTATTCCAGAAGAGTTCAAGGCACTCCAACTTGTTCTCTAAATACTCGCTCACACTCATCAACCCGAGATTCCCAAACTGCCGAACGCGTTCGTCTCCAGACCCGGCCGCGTTTAAGTTCACTCGCGTACAACTTGTCGCATATTTTCTCGCGATTTTCGAGACGGTTTCGTCGTCCACGCCTTTCGCCAACTCCAACTGCACCGCCTGTATTATAACTGTATTCTTAGAATCATCATCATCATCATCATCGAGAAATGCATCATCAATCTTCGCCTTTGCGTTTGGACAGTCTCTCAAATATAAAACGGTTCGATCGTTTTTCTCGTATTCTCTCAGTCTCACTATTTCCTCGCTCAAACCGTACGTCGTCTCTTTCGAGCCTTCGTCGTAACAACCCATGATTGAAAACGATGATAAAATGATGATGATGATGAAATGTGTGATTTTTAAAGTTTTGTGTCACCCCCCCAAAAAAACAACAAAAAAGACAGACAAAGAAAGGACAAAAATGCATCCCTGAAAAATTGTTTTCTCCGAGAGAGACAGAGAGAAAATACGAGAAACGAAAAGACAGCAAACAGCACAAAAATAAAATATCTCTCTAGAGGATAAATAAGATGAGTTGTTTTCTAAACATGGTGACGTCTTCGGACGTCATCGTGCCCAGAAGAGAAGAACAGCAACATCAGCATCATCATCATCAGTATTATAACGGTGGCGAGTACGGAGGGGCGATGATGACGACGAGTGTAGCGCCTCGAATACGGGTTGAAATCGCGAACGGGATTCGGAAAGGCGAGAAGTTCATCACCGAACTGAACGGATGCGAACGGGTTCGAGATTTCGTGTCCATGAAGTTATGCAAGAACGAATATTTGCGAGGAAAAGAGGTGAAAGTGTACTTGGACGAGTACGAGTTGTTAGGGGACACGAGCGTGGACGTGTTAGGGCACGAAGATAAAATATTCGTGGTCGTTTGCGACGACGAGGGTGACGAGATGGAAGAGGAGGAAGAAGTCGACGACGGTTTTGCTCGAGTACGAGCCGAGTTGGAGAAGCGCGAAGAGGAGAAGAAGAAGGAGAAGAAGAAGAAGAAGAAGAAGACAACATTAAATATGAAAAAGGAGACGAATAATCGAGGGACGCGCATTGTAAATCAACAACACGAACGAAAGCAGAAGAAAAATAATCTCGAACACTCGCTGCGGATGGCGCCGACGATGGTAACGATGAAAAAGGTGCAGAAGAAGATGGCGACGGTTCCATCGAAAAAGGACGAGCGTCCGAGACTTGCCGCGCAGGTGGTCTACGCGTCGAGTTCCGAGGAGGACGATGACGACGGTGACTCGCACGGATTAGAAGAGTTATCGTCCGACGAAGACGGGGGAGATCCGGAGTTTTTTGTACGAAACGTGGGTGTGCAGAAAAGCTCACGTTCGTTAAGGAAGAATGGCACGCCAAATTCGAAAGAGAAGAGAGCTGAATTACCGAAGAAAAAGAATTGGCAGTCGCGCTTATTACGAAATGCAGAGAAACCAGATTGGATGTGCAGAGGAGCCGGGTTCAAGTGGTCTTGCACAGAGAAGAAAGCGCCGGGGAAATCGGTTTGCGAAAAGCATTCGAGGATGCCGAAGTGGTCCAAAGCTCCTGTCGCCCCACCACCACCGCCCGCAAAAAAAGCTGGGAAAACGCTCGAAAAGCTGGAAAACGCTCGAAAAGCTGCCGCTTCGAGTGCGCTTACTTGCGAGAAATGCGGCAAGGTTTGTAAAGGTCAAGGTCCTCTGACGATGCACGTGCGATCGTGTAAAGGCAGCGACTCGAGTATCGCCGCGTCGCCAGCCGCCGATGAAACGAAGAAAGGTGGGCAACCTCCCTTGTTGAGAGGAAAGCGCGTTCCCATCAAATTGCTTCGAAAATGCGCGAGAAATGGCGGCGTGAAATCAATATTAGCAGAGCTTGTGGTGAACTACCGCATTGGTGCGCGCTCAAATGTGCCTGTGACTGCGATGGTACCAGCACAAACCCCGGTCGCGACGGCGATTGCGCCTATCCTAGCATCAGTCGCAGATGCCGACAAAAAGCTAAGTGATTTGATGGCCATCGCGAAGAAGAAAGCTGAAGATACGAAAAAGCGTCTGGAACACGAGCTACGAGTTGAGGGAGAAAAACTCGAAAAGGCGAGAGAAAAACTCGAAAAGGCGAAAAAAGAGGAACTGGAAGAACGGAAACGCCTGGAAGCGTTAAAGAGTAAAGCCGAAATCGAGCGATTAGAAGCTGCGAGAAAGATGGAGGAGGAAAAAGAAAAGCGAAAAGCAGAGGAAGAGCGAAGAGTCGCCGCAGAGGCGGAAGCGAAAAGAGTCGAACGCGTACGAGTCGAAGAAGCCTTGAAGATGAAAGCCGAGCAAGAAAAGAAGGCAGCGGCTGAGCGCGAGAAAGTAGAAGCAGCTAGACAAAAACAAATTGAAGAGGCGCGATTAGAAGCTGCGAGAAAGATGGAGGAAGAGGTTCGATTGCAAGCTGCTAAGAAGAAAATGGCAGAGGAGGAAGAAAAAAGGCGCCAAGAAGAGCACGAGAAACGTGAAAAAGAGAAGAAAGTGAATGATGAAGCTCGCCGCGGTAGGAGCAAGGACGCCACCGTCGAAAGACAAGAAAAGGAGGTTGAAGAAGTTACGCCTTTGATGAAATCGAGCATCGTGCTGAAACCGGGCGAAGTTGCTTGCGGTGCACCCACGAACAAGCAAGTTATGTGCCCGTATCCTGCAAAAACCTGTCCATGGCACATCCACGGAGACGGCGATGACAAGGATGACCAAGTTCATCACAATCGTCGTCATCTTCTCACTTCGGGCGATATCGGTCCTTCGCTGAAGGGAAAGTGGATATCAGTCTTATGGCCAGATACCGGAGAATGGTTCGACGGTGAAATTTTGAATATGAACACCCCCACCGCGAAACTGTGGTACCCAGCGGACGACCTCGACGATGCCACGCTCGGTGAAAGGGAAGATATCAATTTAGAGGAGGCTATTGAAGGCAACGAAATATCTTGGCCGCTGGTAGCAAGAAAGCCTTTGACTTTGCAAGCCAAGTTGGTCGACGAAACGTCTTCCCTTGATATATTGAGAGACTACATTACTTCTTGTGGCGGAAAATTAGAAGGCAACTGGTCCGTGCAAGTTAAAGTGCGACAGAGCGGCCAGTCTGCGTTAACTGGACACGTCGATCACTACTTCTTTTCGCCAGAGGGGAAAAAATATCGCTCGAAAGTTGAAGTCGCGCGCGCTCTGAACGTCCCAAAGCTTCCGAAATCAGCGAAGAAGAGAAAGGTAGTGTACAATAAAGACGACGACATCGGTACTCCGCCGCCAAAGAATCGCAAAGAAACGCATTCACAACGACTGTCGGATAAAACAGCAGCAGCAGCAGTAGCAGCAGCCACAACAGCAGCAACTCCGTACGGGTACGGGTCCCCGGAGGCCTCTCCCGACTATTTTCTTCAACGAAGCTTCGATGGTGAAAACGAGACGAACCTCAGCGACTCGTTTTTGACGAATACTACTAATATTAATACCATCATCACCGACGCGATCACCAACGTCGACGAGAAGATACACCAACAACAGGGAGAAGAATATAATAACAGAAACACTACCGACAGAGACGACAGCGCCTCGTCTCCGTTGCCGCCGCTGTTTAAGAATAAAAGCGGCGAGAGGATGGAGTTAACCGTGCACCAAAACGACGGATGGATGTAGGTGTACGCGCGCACGCACGCGCACGCTAGCGCGAGAGAGAAAGAGAGAGAGAGAGAGAAACGAGAGAGTCATAAGAAAACTTTGTACAAATAATAATAACTTGTGGTAGTACTACTGCGGTATATGCGCTCGAAGAATTTATTATTGAAACATAAGTGTCTTTGCATTCCGCCATAAAATATCTTGAATCTCCCCTCGGGGAAAACGAATCGAGGCACCATGAACACATTTTTACCGGCGAACATGTTGACGAACAAAGATAAAGTCATCTCTCTTCGAGACGATACCGTTAAAGTCTCCGACGAAAACGCTGATAGAACGACGATGGTAAGACCTCCTTCTTCCTCGTATTCCGCGCGAGTTAAAGTGCATATTAAGCCACTGGGTATCAAGTTCGTTGAGAAGATCGATTCGTCTGCGTGTCCAACCATACGCGACTTTGTCGAGCGACAGCTGTGGAAAGTCCAGGAAATACGAGGGAAGGAAATAAAGATATACGTGGAAGAAGAGGGAAACGAAGAGGAAGGGTACGAGTTGTTCGGCGACACGGAAACCTGCGTTTTAAAACCGGACGAATTGTTGACGGTGAAACTCGTCTCGGACGACACCAAAAAGCAGAAGAAGGCGAAAACAGTCGAGAGAACGCGAAAAACGAAGAAAGTAACGTCGACGACGCGGATGGTAGATTTCTATGAGGAAGGGAAGAAAAAGCGTAAAAAGGGCGAGGAAGAAAACGCTGAGAAGGATTCGTCGAGCGAGGACGAGGACGGAGAGAATGAGTCGATTCTGAAACACCAAATCGTTCACTCCGCAATAGTCAGAGCGGGTGCAAAGGGTATACACGCAAAGGATCTCTCTGAAAGAGAGAAGGTCAAGTTGAATACTGTGCGTGCAGTCCAGCTAAAAGGCATGCAAGAAGGCATTTACAAACGGGTCTCGCCTGGCACGTATGCGATTACGTCGAAAGGAAGTGAGAAGGTGATTAAAAAGATGAAGAACTCTCCTAACTCTGTGCTCACAATCTCGACACCGACGAATGCGAAAAATTTTACCACGATAAAGTCGCCGCTCACGACTCAAAGAAAACTTCTCACGACTGACGACATATCGTCTCGATTGACGGGAAAGATGATTTCTGTAAAATTTGAAGATCCGCCCGAGTGGTTTGTTGCAACCGTACTATCATTCGATGTGATCGAGCAAAAATCTTCGCTGTTTTACCAAGACGGCGATCGAGAGCTTTTGAACATGGCAAAAGCGTGTCGTAAAGGCCAACTTTCGTGGGTAGTGCACGGCGACAACGGCACGTCTAAAACTCATTACCGTTTACCCCCTCCCTCTCCAATTACGGATTCTGAAAAAGCTCAGCGCGCACTCGAGAGGTTACGTAGCTACATCAAATCTTTAAACGGTACTTTGCCCGAAGGATGGAACGACGTTGACATCCACTACTATCGCAACGGCGTTTCAGAAAATTACTTTATTTCACCAGAGGGCAAGAAATATAAAGGACCTCGGGCAGTAGCAAAAGCTTTGAACCTGCTATGAGCGCACGCAAAAAAGGAGAAGTAATGTACCACCACTAGTAATTCTAGACTTTCGTAGAGAAAGGCGCATTTTAAAAGAGAATACCACTTGCTAAATACACATACGCTACGTTTCATGGCTAAATTATGCTATTATTATCATCATCTAATTGCGAACTTCTCTTTTACTCTCATCATCATCATCATCACTTGGAGGCTTTTTTTGATTTTTTCTCCTTCTTCTCTTTCTTTTCCTTCTTTTTCTTCGAGACAGAATCCGTGGAAGACATGCTCTGAGAGTTCTTGGTTTTAAACCCGAGCGTCGGCTGCAAAGCGTCTGCAAAAGAATCGATCGAGTTTGGATCTTTCACTTCCTCGTACTCGAAAGCTTTCGCCAGTTGGTCGATCTCCTCTTCGTCGTCGTCTTTGCCGCCACTTTTCAAACCAGCACTCGTGGCTATTTCTTCGCGTTGTCTTCTCAACCGCACCTCTTCGGCATCTTTCGCCTTATCGGCGGGCGTCTTCACTAATTTGGAGCCTCCAAAGAACGGGTCCGTTTTTGGAACGGTTCGAATAAACTCCGCGCTCGTTGGCGAACTCACTTTCTTCGTCTTCTCATCATCGTCATCGTCGTCGTCGTCTGAATCGTCCCATCCATCCATACGAATCGCAGTGGACTTTTTCGGCGTTCCGTCTTCGTCCCAGTCTCTTCCGTTTCGATCATTATCGCTATCGTCGTCGTCGTCGTCGTCGAAAAAGTCGTCTTTGCCTCCATTCTTCTTTTCCGCCGCGTCCAAAATGAGCTTTTCCATCGCGCCGAGCGGTTCTTCAATTTGCTTCCCGCCGACGGCGTTTACTTTTCCGCCGGGCAAATGCGAAAACTGTGGCAACACCTTCACCTTCAATTCCTCTTCGGTCGATTCTTTGAAGTTTGAGTTTTTCTGTTTACCCTCTCCGGCTAAACCAAGCGTCGCAAACTGTTTAGCGTTCTTCGCGAGATTTTCGGCAAGCTCCGCGGGCGTTTGAGCAGCGACAGCTGAAACGCCAGCGTACGCCGACGATATCGCCGCCGACGCTAAAACCAATGGAACTTCACCAATCTTTGTGTTTGATAGCTTCGCAAACGTAAGCGCGTCTTCATCTTTATCCTTGTTACTACCACCACCACCACCACCGCCGCTAAAACTACTTTGCTTTCGCACCGTCGCAGGCGCCGCGACTCCCGCCGAAGGTGCTTCACCACCCCCGACGTTACCTCGTTCATGCGCCATCTTCGCCTCGTGAGAATCTTCAATCTTTCTCTGATGTTGCTCGTACGAGCCCGACGTTTTCATCGTCCTCAACGCCTCTTGCGCTTGAACTATGTGCGACGTATTCTGTTTCAACTGACTCTCCAAATTCGTGCGTTTCAAACACAAAAACGGGACGTGTAAAAACGTGCTCAACGCTTTCAACCCGAAATTATTCAACATGCTCGTCTCAAATACAAACGGTCGGATTGGCCTGGTCTCAGAAAACAATCTCGCCACTTCCTGCTCGACGTCGTCTATGTGCAAAATCCTCTTCGACGCTGGGTAATCTCTAAAATTCAAGCAAATCGCCACCGGCAAATGCGTCGGTACTTTCTCAATCTCCCTCAACACGTACTCGTACGTCCACTTTTTACTCGGATCTACGCAAAATATAGCCGCGTGTGCGTTTGAATACACATCAATCATAGTCGCGTCCAGCGGAAACGTGTGCGCGCCTTCTTCGATCCCTCCGTTGGCCTCGCCAACCGGCCCGTTCATCAAAGCCGCCCTATGCGCCAACGTCAAACTCTCCGAAATTTTCCTCGCGTTCGCTTTATCCACCACGTCCCACACTTCCAACATGATTTCGTCTCGTAAAGATCCTTTCGCTTTCCACTCCACGTGCGCGGTTTTTATCTCGTTCGTCGGCTGGTACTCGGAGATGAAATCGCCTCCTCGCAATCTTCTCAACAAGGCGGTTTTCCCAGTGGCGGAATCGCCGCCTCTCAAAACGACTTTCACGTTGTACTTCTCTCCGGTTTTTTTAAATCTGTTCGCGATGGCTTGGTCCATTTTCGCAATTTGACGTCTGTTTTGTTGTTGTTGTTGAGAAGACGAAGAAGAGCTCATCATCATCGATCCTAAAGGATTCGACGCAAACGCGGACGAAGAATTCGACGATGAGGAGGAGGAGAACGGGGATGAAATCGCAGGAAGCCAGGAGTACCAAGACGTCGAAGGAGAGCTGGTGGAAGCGAGAACATCGTTAGTGTTTCGCTGCTGATGCGTTTCCGGAGTCGACGACGACATCGTGCGTGGAAGGTCGCGTCGTAATTAATATTTGGGTGGAAATTAAATGGAGAATGTGATGCAAAATCCACGAGTACCTAAAATAACACACACACACCGCTATTACGACTTTCTTTCGCAGTTTGCAACAGAAGATGTTTTTTGTCTGCAGTTTTCCAACTCGAGACTCAAATCGTCCAACTCTTTCTCCAACGCTCTTCTTTTTTGTCTGAGCCGCGCGATCTCGTCGTCTTTCGTCTTCTCGGCGTTCGAGAGACGTTCGAAGAAAGACTGTAACCGAGCGACGGCGGTTGCGAGTTCGGCTTTATCTTTTACCAGCTGCGAATCGGTTTCGGATTGGAATTTTTCACACTCGATGAGGCGTTTATTGGCTAAAACGAGTTGTGATTCGAGATCGGAGACGAGTTTGGCGGTTTGCGTGTGTTCGAACGAAGCGCGTTGGAAAAGCAGACGTTCGCTTCGCTCGTCCTCCTCTCCCGTTTTCGTCGGCGACGAAGCGCCTTCTTCCAACTCTTCTTCTTCATCCTTCGCGAAAAGCTTCCCTATCAGAGCATTCACGAGCACATCTCCATCCATCATCCCTCGCAATTTCTCTTTCTCCTTTTCCATCTGCTTTTGTATCTCTCTCGCGTTCGTTTCCGCTTTCCTTTCCACTTCTTCTTTCAAAACTTGGAGCGTTTTCTCTTTTCTTTGTTCGTTGAACAGTAACCGATCGACTTCCACTCTCAATCGCATTCTCCCGGCTTCGACTTCGATGAAATCGTTCGTCATCTTCGCGTTGAGTTCACGCATAAATTTTAACTCGCGTTCGAGTTCCCTCGTGTGCGCTTCCGAGAGTTTTTCTTCTTCCTTTTTCGCTTTTCTCTCGCGTTCGAGTTCTGCGTTTTTCTCGTCTGCTCTTAAAAGCTGTTCGCGCAAAGCGTTGAGTCGCGAAGGGAGAAACATTTCAGACGACGCGTGTTCGGACGTTTCGTTTTGATGAGCGTTCGATTTCGCGTTCATCTTGGTTCGAGAAGAAAGAGAGCGCAGGAGAGAGAGAATCAGAGTTTCGCGCGCTTAAGTGCTTACGCGTATTTTGTGACGAGACACCCGACTTTGAATTCAATTTTCTATTACATATAAACGCGCGAGGAGGAGGAGAAGGAGGAGAGTTATCACTTCTTCACTAAGTTCTTCGCCAACAGTGGATTATTACTCGCAAACTGACTCAACTTTTGCTTCTCTCGCATCTTCGCCTTCCGCATCTCTTCCTCTTTCACTTGCTCGGGAGTCAACTTCCCGGTGGCTAAATCCTTCGCTTTTTGTGCCTCTTTTAAAGCTTTTTTCTCCGCCATCGCTTTCGCGTCTCTTGGCGCTCTTTGCGCGGGCGTTAACGATTCTTTGTTCCCTTTCGCATTTTTATCGTTGCTGCCTTTCTTGGCGTTCTTTTCGCGAGCGAGGTCGCGAGATAATCCTCGCGCCATTTGACGCGTGATGTGATGTGTGATTTCAAGTGACGAATAAAAAAGAAGTTTCCCCTCAGAATATTCTTGGAAAATAAAAGACGATGATGACGATGATGTTAAGAAGTGCGTCGAGAAGACGCGCCGCTTCTCACTCGTCGTCCTCCGAGTTGTTCTTTTCTCTGGTGAAGAAGAGTTCGTCGTTCACGACGACGGGTTTAAGAGGTGATGTGTATTACGATGTTGATGATGAGAAGAAGAGCGTCAATACCTATTACCCGATGATGATGATGAGAAAAGAGAACAACATTAACGACGCGAAAAGGAGGAGGAGACATGAGAGGATGTTTTCCTCCTCGTCAGCGTCGACGTCTTCTTCTTCTCCTAATACTACTACTAAAGTCGACGATATCCTCAAGCAGTTCTTGTCGTTAACCGCCGAGGAGAAACGAGACGTGTTTCAAAGTCTGTTCGGAAAAGGAGGAGAAGAGAGGAAAATTTTAGCCGAGAAGGAGAAGAAGTTGTTCGCGGCGTTCGATAGCGACGGGGATAAAATGTTAACGCCGCAAGAGTTTCAAAACTTTCACCGGGCATTTTTGTGGCGACATTTACAGCAGGAGCCGGAAGTAGGAAACGAGGACGGAGAGCAGAGGAGTAGCGGGAGTAGCGGGAGTAGTAAAGAGATCACCTACGCGCAGCTTAAATCGGTGGCGCTATCGCAGATGTACCCGTTCATCGGGTTTGGTTTTTTAGATAACGCTTTGATGCTTGCGTTTGGGGAAACTATTGAATCATCGGTCGGACTGTCGCTGGGTTTATCAACGATGGCGGCCGCGGCGATTGGGAACACGTTGTCCGACGTCTGCGGCGTCGGGTTGGCGAATAAGATTGAGTATTGGTGTGCAAAGTTTGGATTGACGGAAGAGGTGACGATGACGACGGGCCAGGCGAAAGAGATGCGGGTGGTGGTGGCGAGATTAGGCGGGGCGATGACGGGAGTAACCATAGGATGCATCGTCGGATCGTTCCCGCTCTTGCTTCATTAGCTTTATTTATTACTTTTTGTAAACGTATTTATTATTGTATTGTTTTAATTTACACGCATCTGTTCGACGCGGCGTTGCTTTAATCTAACTAAAGAGTTCCGCTCAGGCCCGGAACGTGTATCCCGACCGCTCAAACTCTTGAATTTCTCGCCTCGAGATGAGCAAATCGCAACCAATTCGCGCGTGCGTAATACCGGCTCTGCAAGTAATCTCTTTTCCTTTCAATCGGTACGTCAACGTGCAGCAGTAAATCATTTCTGACGCACCCGCGACGACACCGTGTACGGCTTGTTTCTCCCATCTCGACTCAGTCGGACGTCCTAACGCATCGCACAGACCGAGCGTTTGCGCGATGTGCTTTTGAATCAACGTACACCCACCGTTCCCGGTATCTAAGCACGCGCGATACTTTCCGAGCCACTGCAATCCCATGTCTCGAACTTCTACGTACTCGTCCGTAGATATTTGAAAATCTTCCGCGCACGGCCCTTCCGCAGGGATGTACATGGGCGGCTGCCAAAACGGATTCTCGTTCGCATTCCACTCTTCTGCGCTCGTATTCCCTTCTTCTTTTTTGTCCTTCTCGTCAGCGGGTTCTCGAAACCCAAGCAACCGTTTCTTTGCGCGTTCCAACATCACTCTCCTCCTCTCAACTTTCCTCTTCCTCTCCTTCTCTTTCTCGTCGTCAACAACGTCGTCGTCTATCACAATGGGTTTCATATCTTCCTCCAACTTTCTCTTCTTACTCTCTTCGTTCCAAGCGAGTTCGGTTTGCTCGTAGTATTTCGTCAACTTCTCTCGATTGACGTCTCTCCCTGCAAACATCGGCGACTCTTCGTCCTTTTCTTCTCCCTCCTCGTTCTCATTCTTCTTCAAACTCTTCTCCAAACTCTTACTCGGTCTGCTCCAATCGAACATGTCCACGAACGCGTTGTTCGTCCTCTTCGGCTTCTCCTTCTTTTCCTTCTCCTTCTCGATTCCATCGTCGTCTTTTCGTTCCATCTCTCGAATCTCCTCCTTCGTCATTAAACTCGCGCCTTTCACTCTCTTTTCCCCTCTGCTCAACTTTTCCCACACCGGCTTCTCTATACCTTTGAAACAATCGTAACACTGCTTGTGATGCTTTGGCGCATCCGAGATATCCGTTCCACAATCTCGACAATATTTCTCTTCTTTTGCGATTTTAGAACCGTCGATGTGCGTTTTATTCGTACACGAAGACGCGAGGTGCGTGGAACGTCCACAACGCGTGCACGGCGCATTTTTCACCTCATTCGACGGTGGATTTGGTTTCTTTTTCTTATACTTATTGTTGTTGTGTGTGGACTTTTTCTTGAAGTCCGCGAAGGTGTGGATGGGCATCGAAGAAGTGGAGTGAAATGAAGCAATTTTTGGTGGTTTCAAACTTTTTTTGCGTGCGTTTTTTTTACTTTTTTGTTCTTTTTAGGTGTTCACATTTGTGGTGGTCGTCCTCCCTCAGTCTCGAGGGGTCCAGACTTCCTTCAAGTCATAATACTAGTATTATTTTTAACAGAGCTATCGTCTCGCTATCAACCGTTACGATGATGATCAATCGCTTGGATGTATAAATTCTATAACTTTCTCCTAATAACGCGCGAGTGCGCAATGTGTATGTACAGTATCATCATTTTTTCTTTTTTGGTGGTTTTAAAACGACAGCCATCGCGTTCGCGTCGACTTCGTCGTGCAGCGCGTGCCACATTTTGGAAGCGAGGTTGAACTTTAACGTTTTCAAGATTCGACTGGAGCGCAACGCATCTGGAACTTTCTCGCTCGTGCCGTGGATTTTTCGCAAGGCGACGCCGTCGACGTTTCTTCCATCGCCGCCGGTACTTTCGCTTTTGCTCACTTTATACAAACCGCGATAGGTTTTCGAGTTTTCACTGGTTTCCGAGAACAAGATTATGAATTGATGCTTCGCCCCCGGAGCGTTTTCAGTTTCCAACGCTTGCAACGCTTCGTTTCGAAGACGTTTCATCTGATCGCTTTCGCCTGCCAAGGCTCCAAATTTCAGCGCTATTTTAATTTCAGACGCGTTCGTTCGTTTTCCAACGTTTGCTGATGCTTTCGAGAAGGATGGTGATACCGATGGTGACGAAGCGCGTCTCAATCGCTCGGCATCCTTCGTCGTAAAGTACGGAGAGGAGGTTTTATTTACTTTTTTCTTCTCTCCAGACGCAAATGACGAAGATAAAGACGCTTTTCCTCGTCTCAGCAAAGCAATCTCAGCAACCGAGAGTTTCGTTTCCGCTTTCGATACCGCGGCTTCGTCCGGATTGAGCGGCGAAAACCACGCCAAAGGTTCGGGGTTTCTCCTCACTTTCGAAACGCTCGACACCTGATTTTCTTCGTTTTCTTCTTCTTCTTCTTCTTCTTCTTCTTCTTCTTCTTCTTCCGTGCTTTTATTCCATCGCATAAAACTCGGCGCACGCTGTATGGGTGATCTTCGTTCAAACAAATCATTTCCATCTTCCTCTCTATCCTCTTCATCATCATTTCTTCGCGTGATAATATTGTTAGCATTTGAATTCTTAAACGGCGGCGACGTCTCGAACGTCCTCTCGCCGCCTAACAATGAAAACGCGTTGATAAACTTCACCGGCGACGAGACGTTTGGAGGAGCGGGAGGTAACGAAGTAGAAGACGAACCTCTCGCGTTCGGCGCGACGATGTGATCAAAGCCTAAATCATCGAGCTCGTCCAACGCGTCTCCATCTCTCGTTCCAAATACATCGTCGTCGTCTTCGTCCTCTTCCTCATTATCCTCCTCCTCCTTCGCGTCTTCTCCTCCCTTTTTGTCGTCGTAACCGTGCAAAAAATCCTTCGACAACTTTTCAACTTCCTCTCTCAAATCGTACTTCTCTTTCAACTTTTGAATAACTTCCAGAATACCAAACTCGTCTTCCTCTAACACCGCTTTCACGTATTCTCCGCCAACGTTCAACTCGTCCAAGGCGACGTGGAGCAACACCGAATCCGAAGGGCTTGTATTATTATTATTATTATTATTATTATTATCATCATCATCATCATCATCGTCGTTCGTCTTCTTCGTTCTCTTCGTCAAATCCTGCTCTTTCGAGAGTAAATTCTCGCACAGAACGAGGAGCACCGAGCACGACTTCAGCTCTTTCACGGACGCGATAGAAGAACGCTGGTTCGTGACTTCGCTCAGCCACGATAACAACCCCGACATCATCGACGATCGTTGTTCTTTCATGTCTTCTTTCGTGTTCATTTTGATATACAATTAGTATAAAGTTTGTGGGATTTTCAAAAAGTCCTCCAAAACACACGCGTTGTTTTCCTCAACCGTCAACTGTCGTCTGGCTTATTTTGGACCAAAACCAAAAAAAAGATACGGAAGTTGATGAATGAAATTTCTTTATTATAGTAAGCGTCGACGCACACACACGCAAGAGATCGAAAGAACAACTCTTCAGAAATAATAGTAATAATGTTCACCTCGTCGTCTGCATCATCGTCTTCTATCGGTTCTTCCTCTTTTCTTCTTCAAAATCATCTCTTTGGAGGAGGAAAGAATGATGATGATGTTGGAAGATGCTTTTTGAAAAAAACTCGTGGCTCTCGTTCCACGTCGTCTTTTGCGAGAAGACAGTTAAGAAGAAGAGGAAACGACAACAAATCCATCGCGATAACAGAGTGCGTGACGGCGAAAACAGCCTTAAAAGAGTGGTCGAAAACGGAGAAAGCGATCGAACGAGGCGAACAAGTCTTGTTATTCAGAAAAGGAGGGATCAACGACAACAACAACGGTGGGTTTCAGATTTTGGAGAATCAGTTTGTCATATTCCCGACGTCGTTTCATTCTGCCAATAATGGGGGCGAAAGCGACGCAATGCCCGATATGAAGAAAGGCGACTCGGTGCCATTTTCGATCGTCTGTCGAATAACTCGAGCGTGGCAAACCTCCGATAAGAGCGTGATTAAAGCTTTGGAGAAATTTCACGCGTTGCGAGAGGATGAAATCGTATCTCGGGTGAATTATAAACCGAACGAACCGTATTCGATTTTAGAGGTGCGAGCGTACGTGTTGCCGAAGGACGAGTACGCGTTACCGGCGGACGTGGAGAAGTACGGCGGTTGTAAATCCTGGATTGAAAAACTCCCGTTTGGAATTCCAGACACAACCACGCTCCCTCCTGTGCTCGATCAGAGAGACTGGTTGATTTCTCAATCCGACTTAAAACGGAAGCTTGAGTTTCTCGTGGCCACCGGCGTCGAGATCAAGGAGTTGCCCATATAAACTATAAAATAAGTAGCATTCTTTTCTGTTGTAATATAAAGTATAAAATCTACGATGTTATGGAATAATACGTGTATATAGTTACATTTGGTGTTTTGTCTCTCTCTTTATTGTTCTCTCTCTCTCTCTCTCTCTCTCTTCTCTTTTTTTATCTAAACTCGTCCTCCAACGCTCTGAACGCGTCGATCAAATCGGCTTCTAATTGCGTCAATCTTTGTTGCACCACGTCTTCTCCATCCCCCGGGTCTTCAAACTTTTGACTGGCAATTCTATACATCAAATCTCCCATTCGCGCTTGGATGACGTTAAACGTAATCTTAGCTCCGTCGGTCATTTGTGTTCTCTCAACCGCGGCGTTGGATAAATCGTAAAACAAGACGATGTTTTTCAACATCGCGATGGACTTGTAAAACGGGCAGTACTTATCGTACGGCGTGAACGAGTTTTGTTGAAGAAAATCCTCCTTCAAAAACTTGGCAGTTTCCAACGTAATTTTATCGCTCTCTGCTAACGAATCCTTACCGACTAATTGAACGATTTCGTTCAATTCGTCTTCTTTTTGTAACCCGTCCCGAGCTTTCGCGCGCGTCTTCAAAAACGTCGGATCCGTCTTCTCATAAAACGGTTCTAACGCGTTGTTGTATTTCGAGTACGAAATCAACCAGTTGACGGAAGGAAAGTGTTTTCTCTGCGCCAACTTTTTATCCAAACCCCAAAAGACTTGGACGATACCTAAGGTTGCGGAGGTGACTGGATCGGAGAAATCCCCGCCCGGAGGAGAAACCGCGCCGACGATGGTCACGGAACCTTCTCTCGACGGCGAACCTAAACACTTCACTCTTCCTGCTCTCTCGTAGAACGATGCCAATCTGGCGCCTAAATACGCCGGATAACCAGAATCCGCCGGCATTTCCGCTAATCTCCCTGAAATCTCTCTCAACGCCTCGGCCCATCGAGACGTGGAATCTGCCATCATAGAGATGTTATACCCTTGGTCTCTAAAATACTCTGCTAAGGTGATCCCGGTATAAATCGAAGCCTCTCTCGCCGCGACTGGCATGTTCGACGTGTTCGCCACCAGCGTCGTTCGCTTCATGATGCTTTCTTCCGAACCGTCCGGCAACGTCATCGTCAACTCCGGGAACTCGTACAACACTTCCGCCATCTCGTTCCCTCGTTCACCACAACCGACGTAAATAATCCCGTCAGAGTTACTATACTTCGACAGCGCTTGCGAAATGACCGTCTTTCCGCACCCAAACGCGCCTGGAATCGCGCACGTTCCGCCTTGCACCGAAGGGAACATAATATCCAACACTCTCTGACCGGTTAACAACGGATGATTCGCGGCTAATTTCTCCGCCGTCGGTCTTGGCGCTCTCACTGGCCACTGCTGCAACATCGTAAACTCCTTCTTCTCGCCATTAAACTCGACCTCGATAACTTTCTCTTTCAAATCGTACTCGCCTTCCTCCGCCAAGTACGTGATTTTCCCTTTCGCGTTCGGTGGTAACATGATTTTGTGACTAATCAACACGTTTTCCGGAACGACTGCAAAAATATCCCCGGCAGAAATGTGGTCGCCAACCTTATACCTCTTATTCTCTCCGCCTTTGGGATGTTGGAACTCCCACGTCTTCGCGATGTCCAACGCCGGCACGTTCACCCCTCTCGGAATGAAGCAGTCGCCGCTCAATTGCGCAATCGTTTCCAACGGCCGTTGAATCCCATCAAAGATGTTCCCCATCACGCCTGGGCCTAAGGACACCGACAACGGTTGTCTCGTCCGTTGCACCGGATCCCCGACGGTCAAACCTGCCGTTTCTTCGTAACACTGAATCGTCGCCGTGTCGCCTTCGAGCCGAATGATCTCCCCGATGAGTTGATCTCCTCCGACCCTGACGAGCTCGTACATGGCTGCGCCGTACATGTTCTCCGCGATCACGACTGGGCCGGAGACTTTTTTCACCGCGCCGTACTCGGACTCCGGTTGTTCGTCCTCGAATGCCGCCATCTTTGTTGTTGTTGTTGTTGTTGTTGTCTTTGTCGTTTGTTCTCGTGCGTTCTAATAAAATGGATAAAACACGAACAAAGTGAGGGAAACAAAGTCTGACGTTTTTCGCTTGAAAAAATTTTATCAATCGAAAGAAAGTTTATAATAGTTTGATGAAGATGAAACTTGTGTTCTCGTCGCGCGTAAAATTTGTCTGTGAGGCTGATGAGTGATGAGAGCCTTTTTCAAGGCTCGCTTTAAATGAATGAAATACAAACTTTCGAGTCGTCTAAAATCTCGCATACTATTTACTACTAATATTTCTCCCTTCGTTGCCGTGGTAATCTTTCGTTACCAAGCGCTCGGAGAATCCTCTTGCGTGTCTTCGAGTTGTTTTAAAATGCGTAACCTCAACGGGTCGTCGTCTTTGGCGTGTCTTCTTCTTTTGCGCCACGGCGCGGCGTTTTCAAACTCGTCTTCGTCCTCTTCTTGAGAAGAGGCGAGAGGTAGGACGATGTCGTCGACATCGGTATCGTCGTCGAGTTGAACGTTAAAGTCATCTTTTTCGCAGTTGGAGACGAGGTTGTCGATGTCTCGAATAGCCGAGAGGTGGTTTTTGCGGAAAGATTTTGATACCGGGTCGTCCTCTTCCGAATCCTCGGATATCGGGAAGGAGCTCGCGCTGTTCGAAGGCGTGTCCTTCGCGCGGCTTTTTTTCGTATTGATTTTAACGTCGTTGTTGTCGTCGTCGTCTTTGATAGAAGTTAATCGTCTTCCACTCGTGCCGTCGCCTTTGACGATGCGGTTCGCTAATACCTCCAACAGCGTCCGTTGGTTCTTATCCTTCTTCGCTTTGTTTTCCCACGCCCATCGTTTGTGTTGCTCTTTCGTATTTTGCGCGTGGCATCGGCGACACAAAGTGCGCATGTTGTCCACCGTGCACTCGCCGCCCCCGTCCTTCACAGCAAGAATATGGTCTGCCTCCCACGCGGACCCTTCGTACGCGTCTCTCGCTAACTTGTCTGTTTGCGCGCGCGTAAATTGTGGCGCTAAACTTTCAATAATTGGCAAGCGCTGGTGCGGCTTCAAACATTTAATGCGAGAGACCAACGCGTGGCAATCGAGTTTGCATTTTTCACACACGCCTCGGTCGCGTTCAAAAACAGCCATGCGTAACGTCTTCCCCGATCTCGACTGCACGTGGTACTCGAAACAATCCTTCGAACAAAAGAGATCGTGTAAAGAAAGCGGATGTTGCTCTTGCTGTTGAGAATTGGAACCATCGGCGAGAACCATCTTCTTCTTCTTCAACTTTACGTCGTCGTTGAACGCGTACGGTTTGCAGCAGCAATCGCACAGCACTTGAAACTGCATCGTTGATTCCTCATCACCAGAATGAAGTATTATAAACTGTTCGCGCGCTTCGAATCCGAAATTGCTTTTGCGCACTAGAACTGTTCGCGAAACGGCGTCTTTTGGAAGGGTGCCCAGTTTTATCCCAGTGCCGTGTCTCGTCGTGCTCTTTTGTTTCTTCGTTTTAATAAGCGTACTCTCTTCCTCTTTCTTTATCGTCAAATCTCGAAGCAACTGCGCGACGCCGCCGCATTGAACTGGCGTTCGCGATTGAATGACGATATTTTTATCTCGCGACAACAAGCAGTTCCATTCTTCGATAAAAAATTTACAACAGTTGAGCGCGTCGCAGTCGTCGATTAAAGCATCCGGTAAAACAAAGTTGCGCAAAAGCTCTCGCGTTTTTTCGCGCAAAGCAGGAGACATGGTTTTACACGTAACGTCTCTGACTTCGTCTTCTTCTTGGCCGCGTCTATATCTTTCAAGAAACTTTGTCAGCTTATCCCAAGCAACGAACACGTCCACTTGCTTCACCGAGCAGTTCAATCGGGTTTCGTTCGGCAGCAAGCGCATGTCGTGTAAATGTACGCGATCGGTGTGCTCGGAAACGACGAACCAAATAGGCACGCGTTCCGGTTCGGTAAAGAAGGATTTCTTCCGAATCTTCGTTTCCAAGGACCTTTTGCGTTTGACTAAGGATTTGATGCCCGATTCGTGTGGCGTTGGATGTGTTTGAGTTTGGGTCAAGCCGCACACTTGCGTGGCCTCTGTTTCCAGGTGTTCATGTTGTTGCTGCTGTTCCGTCTCGGAGAACAAAACCTGCGGCGCCTCGAGCATGACTTGCGAGCCGTGTTCGTCGCAGTCTAAATTTTCGCGGCCGTCACGGTCGTCGGACCCATCCGTCATCATTGTGTTTTGTTCAATCTTCCTACCTAATCTTTGCCAACGATCGGTATCGAAAGCGCATCCTTCCGCCTTCGCGATGCAATAGTAAATGTTAACGCACGTCTTTGAGTTTTTCCCGTTCCGTTCTCTTCGCCAGGCTCGGTCTTCGGCTTGGAGTAAATCGGCAGGCTTTTGCGGTAACTCGACGAAACATACAGTCGATGCCGACGACAAATCAATCCCGACAGCTAAAGTGATGCCAAAAACAGCCACGCGAACTTTCGCCGGCGAAGGCGTCTTCCCGTCCTCTTCGAAGCCTTGCGATTTGCCCCCGTAAAATTTATCCACGCGCTCGCGGCGCTCAACTGCATCTGTTCGTCCATCCACGCAGACAATCTCCTCCGGCGATAGAACTTTTTGCAATCCGGCGTAAATTTCATCCAATACGGAATGGTGATGACCAAATACGACGACTTGTTGCGATTTATCGATTAAAATAGACTCTTCGAGAAATTTCACCGCTTTCTTCACTTTCAGTTTCCCGATCGCTTGCGCTTCGCCATCGGTATCGGTAACGATGTTCAAATCGTCTTTCTCTTCGTCTATTTCCTCGAACGTATTTCGTTGCGAAACGACAATCGGTTCCTCGTCTTCGTCGTCTTCGTCGGACACCACGTATCTGTGCTCTCGTTCGTCATCACCGCCTTCGCCGACACCAAGTTGCTTCCGCAACAGCGCGAACTTCTTCGCGTGTTCCTTCATCCAGTGCGTAAACTCGCTCGAGATGTCCAAGTAAATCACCTGTCTTCGCTTCGGGGGTAACTGATCCATCACCTCGCACTTCAATCGACGGATCATAACCGCGTGCTTTAACAGCGTGTGCAACTCGTTCAATCGGCGACCGCCTAAAGATTTCCAAAACTTATTCCCCGACCTCGAGGCTTGCGCTAAAACTAATCGACAATAATTCACCCCAAACTCTTGCTTCGTGCCAAACATGTTTGGTCGTAAGCTATCAAGCTGGTTGAAAATATCGAAGGGTTTCACCAACGACGGTGTCCCGGTGCATAAAATCGCCCGCCTCGATCGTGTCTTTAACAACTGCGTCGCGATTGCCGTGTACACAGCCTCGCTTCCGTACACCGACGTGCTCAACACGTGCGATTCGTCGCATATAATCGTACCCCAGTTGATGTTTAAAAACGAAGTTCGTAAATTACTCAACATGTGATACGAGCTCACCGCTATTTTTCTCTTTCCTTTATACTCTCTCCCTTCTCTCTCGTTCTTCTTATACGCCTCCCCTAAAGCTTCTAAATCCCACTTCGCCGTGGAACCTTCCACGACGACCACGTCTTCCGGTCCAATATCCGGTATCCATCTCTCCAATTCGTTCGCCCACACCGTCCTCATGCTCGCCGGAGCGACAATCAACACTGGGCCTTCCTTTACCTCGTAACAACACATCAGCGCAATCGCTTGCAACGTCTTTCCGACGCCCATCTGGTCCGCAATCATCACTCTCCCGCCTCGAGACAAACCGTACTTCACGCCTTCGATTTGAAACTTGTACATTTTCTCCAACGTTTCTTTCGGTATCCGACTCAAACCTACCTCAAAATTCCTCGCCAACTCGTCCTCGTACCCCGGGTGATGATGCTCCTTCCCCTCTCCCGTGGTGGTTCTTCCGAACACCTTCAAGGTCGTCGCCGGAATCTCCCCTCGATTACAGCTCTTCTCCCGAGGAGGTAACACGTTCTTCTCGTACAACACCGACTGGACTTTCCCAGCCACTTCTCTCGGAAACATCCAAAACGCGCAGTTTCGGTCGTTATTCGTGGATGTTTTCGGCACAAACTGAAACGGAAGAAATGGTTTCGCGCTTTGCAACGCTTTCACGATGGAAGGGACTCTCGGTTCCGACGTGCACGTCAAAATAACATCCTCGTCGGAGATGAATTCCAGTTGCACGATTGGGTCGGAAAAAAGTTTCTTCATCACGTGTTGTTGCTGCTGCTGTTCGTGTTGGAAAGAACTCTGCGGCTGACGCGAAAACGAAGGAACAGCCGAAGGAGGAGGAACCAACGAAGCCGGTAAAACGCATCGTTGTTGTCCTTGTTGTTGTTGTTCGTTTTGCATCGCACTGAGAGTCATCTCATCTCTCATCTCTCATCTTCGAAGATTGGTTTTCAAATTTTCATCTTCGCGTCGGCTTCTTCGCTTTTTGTGAAGAAGAAAAAAAGAGACGAAAAAGGACTTACAGGGTGCTCAAATTGAATAAAATCACTTTTAACAATACTTACTACATCTATAATCTATCTCTCTGAGTCTATCTATCTTTTGTTAATGAAAAGAGTCTGTTTAAACTTCCGAAACGCGCTCACGTCTTGTTCACACACGACGTCGAACGTACTCAACCGGTGTTTCAACCACTCCAACGAAGCTTCGTTGCCGAAACAGATTTGGAAATTCTCGAGCGTTTCCTCTTCTGGTTCTTCTTCTTCGTCTTCTGCGTCGCCACGATGATTGGTTTGCGAAAAAGAAGCGGATAAAGGAACTTCTGTGGAAATTTCGCTGAAGGAGACTAAACTGAACGCGCCGCCGTGGTCGGTGGTCGGTAATCGTTCGCGACACAACGCGCACGTTCCAGATCGTCGTAACCACCGCGCGTAACATTCCTGACAAAACCCGTGGCCGCACCTCGCGATGACTTCTAAACTCGCGTCGAGGCATATCGAGCACTCTTCGCCGGTGACACCTCGGTCCGTGCGAGTGGTGGTTACATCTTCTACTTCTAATAGTCTTCTCGTCTCTTCGTTTTCTCTGTTCTCGTACTTTTCGGAGATTTGTCGCAACGCCGGAACGACCACGCGATAAAACGTCTCAATCGAACATCGGCGGACGACGTGCACGTGTTCAAACGCTTCGTTTCCATCCACGTCGTCGTCGTCTACATCGCTCTCCCCCTCTCTCGTGGCGGCCACTGATCGAACAAATCCGCCTTCCTCTCGCTTCTCCCACTCTCTCTTTTCCTCCTCTTTTTCCTCTTTGTCCTTCCTTCTCTTGACCACCTCGAAATCAAATTCCACGTTCCCGAACGCGTACGCGAAGGAGCTGTTATATTTCAGCAGTTTCACGAACACGTTCCCGTTCCCTCGAAACACCGGCGTCACTCGCAACCTAAACTTTTTATCGTCCAGTACGTTTCTCAACCCGTCGCTTTCTAAACATTTGTTCGCCGTTGAGACGTCCCCTAACACTTCCTCGAAGGATAAATCAAATCCTTTCAAACCTTTCATCTTATCCCCGCATCGTTTCAAATACATCCGGATGTGTTCCACCTCTCGGTTGATTCGTTCTTCGTGCGTGGAATACAGCCACTGGGTCGTTCGAATCGCGCCGACGATGCCAAAGATGACCAGGTTTTCAATCAATGGTTCCATTTGATGATAGTTGTTTTTGACGTTTTTTCTCCGTCAGAGGTGCCTTCTTCACTTCTTCACTTTTCTCGCGCAAAAAGAGGGAAGGAACGAGTAAGAGAGAGAAAAACGCATCATCGTATTCGAACCACCGTAACGAGTGCAAAGTGCAGCATCACCTTTCGTAATAAAAGTTCTTCCTTTTCGTTGTTGCGCGCACATAGTGTACGAGCATAAAGATGATGATGATGAAAGTGAGTGCGCAACCCCTAACATCAACACCCCCAAAAGCGATGCGTGTAAGCGCGAGTCACAACGAGTACAACAACAACAACAACAAAAACAACAACAAAGGAGGGAAGAAAAGAAAGACGAGGAGGGCTTTTAGGAGCAAAAATGTCCGAAACGTCGTCGTCAGAGCAAAGCAAAACGATAAGGATGACGAGGACGAAAACGACAGAAGAATGGCAAAATTGGCAAAACTCGAGAAGGTGTTTCTGATAGTGTTCAACTCCGGACAGGCGAACGAGGCGTTGTACACGACATCTTCGAGAGAGTTCGACGTTCCTCGAAACGATTTTCTATGCTTCGCATCCATGCGAGACGCTTTGAGAGCGTCCGTGTTAATAAGCGAGCAGACGGATTTGATGCCGGTCGTCGAAGGCGTGAGCGCGGACGTGGTTTTGTTCTTGTGCTCGAGGAGCGGGTTCGGCGCGGAGGTGATCGGAGAAGGGGAAAGATGGACGCCTCCCGGGGTGGTGATTGAAGATGATGATGCGTTAGTTGAGGATATGAGTAGTGATAGTAGGAGTGACGGTAGTAGTAGTAGCGGAGAAGAAGAGTTAGCGATATCCTCGGCGGATTTAGAAAAGTATTTAGCGGACGGTGGATCTTTTCGGGAGGAGATTCGTGAACAGTTCTATGATGACGACGACGACGACGACTCGGTAGAAGAAGAACAAAAAGAAACGAAGGAAGTGACTGCTGCAGATCTCGAAGACGCCCGACGCATCGCCGCGTACGCGGTTCAATCCGCCGCGGCCAAACCAATCAAAGCGTTATCCGACGCGTTTGAGCGCACGGCTCGACTCTCGACGTTGAAATCTATTTTACGACGCAACGCGAACAAAGTTTCCGCGACGACGAACGGCGCGCTGATGAACGCGTTACAAAACGTCGCTCGAAAGAGGATGATGACGAAACCAAAGAATGAGGATTTTTAGTTGTGTTTAGTTGTGTTGTATACTATCGCGCTCGATGTATATATTGCGCTCGTAGTAACTGAAATGCCCAAAAACTCTTCACTTCTTCACTCCTCGATATCTGATGTCTTCAAAACTCGATGTCGGATTACTATTCCTTTTCCTCATCGCCATCATCTCTTCCCACGCGTTGTCGTCTCTCGCGATCCGCGTGATATCAAAAGATTACCGTCAACTGGCACCGACCGCTATCCACCTCACAAACGAAACCTTCGAGGAAGAATTTTCGAATCTCTCGCCGCAGAGTTTCTGCGTTCTAGAATTTTACGCGCACTGGTGTCCAGCCTGTCGAGCGTTTGCGCCGCAGTACGAACTCGTGGCGAAATATTTCAACGTCGCACCTCGACCGGAACCGAAAGTTACCGCGTTTGCGGTGGATTGCGCGGAAGAGCAACAGTTATGCGCGAGATGGAAGATTAATGGGTACCCGGCGGTGTTTTTCGGAACGGCGATTGAATTCGCCGGGGAACGCGCGAACGACGTGAAAGAGATTAAATGGAAAGAAAAGGAGAAACGGACAAAGACGGGAGCAAAACAGATCGTAGAGTTTGTCGGAGGGTTAGTGATACCGAGCACGGAGTATGATTTTAGTGACGAGGAGTTGGATGCGACGTCGAAGAAGGACGGCGGCGGCGCGGCGACGACGACGAAAGAGAATGAAAATTTAGCGCGGTTGGCATTTCAAAACGACCAGAAGAAAGGGCTTGATTATAAAACCGTGAGAACTATGGCGAGTAAAGACGATTTAGAACGCGCGACGGTGGAGATGTGGAATCAGATTGTGTACGATGCAGAAATCGCGAGTCGAGAATTGAACGAGTTATCGTTGAGTAGTTTGAAAAGTAGTACGAATAGCGCTTCTTCGATCGAAGCGAATGCGCAAGGAGGAGACGTGACGCATTCGACGCTGGCAGATAAAGCGAGAGGTAATGTAGAAACGATTAAGAATGCAATCGGTTCACTCATTCACGCGCTTTCGAAAACGCATCCGATCGCAGAATGTCGAGCATCCTTTAGGGGATTGCTTCCAGGAGCCGACGGGACCGAAGGTGAAGAGGAAGAAATAGAAGACGAGAGTAGCAGTAACCGTAGTAATAGCGATGCAGAAAGTATCGAT
>Ga0206124_10000242_pt1 | contig 44446 bp, 42 predicted proteins | sample Helgoland_Spring_3_FD_148671 | JGI IMG/M metagenome (GOLD analysis project Ga0206124, IMG submission 148671) | Pelagic subsurface seawater microbial communities from Kabeltonne, Helgoland, North Sea - Helgoland_Spring_Bloom_20160321_2 | ecosystem: Environmental > Aquatic > Marine > Epipelagic ... | reverse complement strand
TTTCAGTCCTTTGCTCTACCAACTGAGCTAAGGTACCTTTGTACTTAGCGGTCGCAAATATAAAGCGAGTTTTTCACAACTACCAAATAAAAATAGAAAAATCTATTGTATTTTTGACATCCATTATCAAATTAAGAATGAATCTAGTCATAGACATAGGAAATTCAAAAGTTAAAGTAGCTGTATTTGAAATAGATACAATGATTTTGTCTATTGTTTGCGAAGAGAATAGTTTTTTAGATGAGCTAAAAAAAATCTCCAATAAATACCAAATAGTTCAATCTATAGTGTCTTCAGTTAAAGATATTGAAGAAGTGTATTTTGAAGAACTTCAAAAACTACCCTCTTTACTACTATTGAACTCAGATACACCACTTCCATTTAAAAATCTATATAGTTCACCTTCTACATTAGGAAACGATAGAATTGCATTAGCTGCGGCTGCAGTATCTAACTATCCACAAAAAAATTCTTTAATAATTGATGCCGGAACATGTATAACCTACGATTTTATAAACTCTAGTAATGAGTATATGGGTGGTGCAATATCACCAGGTATAGAAATGCGCTACAAAGCATTGCACCAACATACCTCTAAACTACCGTTACTGTCTAAAAATGAGGTTTATAGACGTACTGGTTTTTCAACTACAGAATCAATTCATTCGGGTGTTATCAATGGAGTTTTTTGGGAAATAGAGGGAGTAATAGCTCAATATAAGCAAGATTTTAATGATTTAACAGTTGTTTTAACAGGAGGAGATACAAAATTCTTGTCCAAACAATTAAAAAATGGCATCTTTGCGAATCGAAATTTCCTCCTTCAAGGATTAAACAAAATATTGACATTTAATAATCAATAATGATTAAAAAAATCATATTCTTTCTAGCGGTTGTAATAACAGCTCAATCTTTTTCTCAAAGGTCTACTTCTTCACCATATTCTTATTTTGGAGTTGGAGAAGAATTTGGTACTAGAACTGTAGAACAAATTAGTATGGGAAGTATTGGAGCAGCCTACAGCAGTAACCGATATTTGAATTTTGTAAATCCAGCTTCATTGTCTGAGTTAAGATTTGCTACTTATGTATTTGGTGTCCTTAATAATGGTTTAACTATAAAAGATGCAACCACAGAACAATCCTCAAATTCAACAAATTTAAGTTACTTCAGTTTTGCTTTTCCTGTTACAAAAAAAATGGGAGTTGTTTTTGGGATGCAGCCAACCTCATCTGTTGGGTATTCATTAATCAATACCGTTACAAATGATGATGGAGATGCCATTGATATTACACAGTTTTCTGGATCAGGAGACGTTAATAGGATTTATGGAGGTTTTGGTCTAAAGCTTTTTAAGGGCTTTTCATTTGGTCTAGAAACAGATTTCTTATTTGGTAATATCCAGAATAATGTTTTAAATATTAGAGAAGGCATTACTTTAGCAACAAAAAATATTGAAGATTCAAATGTAAGAGGTGCATCAGTAAAACTAGGAGCACAATACAAAACTACCATTACTAAAGATTTAAATCTTCATATGGGAGCCTCTTTCAAATTAAGTAATAATTTAAAGTCTACAGGTACAGAAAACTTATATTCTCTTTCAATTGGTGCCTCAGGTTTTGAACAACCAAGGGATACTATATTTTCAGGTCCTCTGAAAGCAAATCTTGAAAGACCAACAGAAACTATTTTTGGAATAGGTTTGGGTAAAACTAATAAGTGGTACGCTGCTGTAAATTATAAAATGCAAGATGCACTTATAGCTACTGGTTATTTTGATAACAGTGCGCAAAGTTTCCAGTATGGAGAATCTAACAGAATCTCAGCTGGTGGATATTTTATTCCCAAAATTAACTCAATTACTAGTTATTGGCAAAGAGTTACTTATAGAGGTGGAGTAAAGTTCGAAAAACTAGGCCTTTTAGTAAACGGAATTCCAGGATCTAATACTTTTACCAGTATTGATGATTTTGGCATATCTTTTGGATTAGGGTTACCTCTAGGCAATAGATTATCTAATGTAAATGTAGGTTTTGAATACGGTAAAAAAGGAACTACATCAAATGGATTGTTAGAAGAAAACTATTTCAATTTTAGACTTAGTTTATCTTTAAACGATATTTGGTTCAAAAAACGAAAAATTGATTAACAAATAATTACAAAAATGAAGAAACGAATTATTTTATTAGCTAACCTATTTCTTTTTTTAGGGTTACAGGTTGTAAATGCCCAGGCTACTCAACAAGAGTGTACAATAAAATACAATCTTTTTAAAGGAGATTATCAGTCAAAGAAATATGATGATGCTTTTCCAAATTGGATGTATTTAATGGATAATTGTCAAAAATTATCTATTAATGTATATAAGTTAGGAGATAAATTAGCTCAAGTGCGATTTAAAGATGCAGCCGATAAAACAGAAGCTGCAGCATTAGTTAAAAGGGTATATCTCCAAAGATTAGAAAATTTCCCTACCAAAGATCCAGCAAAAGTACACAGTGATTATGCTACGTTTTTAGTAAAAAACAAGTTAGCTTCTGATAATGAAGTGTTTGAAATTCTACAGCTAGCATATAGCATAGATCCTAACAGAATGAGTGTAAAAAATATTTACAGATATTTTCAGGGAATTACTGATGCTAACAAAGACACCAATCCACAAAAAGTATTTGACACGTATGATGATGTGTTAGAGTCTGTTGGTGAAAAACTTATAGATTATGCTAAAAAACTTAAAGTTTTAAATAATAAAGTTGAAGCTGGTCAAGAATTAGACAAAAAAGAAAAAAGAAATTTAAGAGCCTACACTATTAATTCAAAAGCTCTTGGACAAGTAGAATCAGGATTAGATCAAATTATTATAGTACTTTCTACATGTGATCGATTAATCCCATTATACGAAAGAGATTTTGAAGCAAATAAAACAAATGCAAAATGGTTAAAGAGAGCTGTGTCTAGAATGTTTAATAAAGAATGTACAGATGATCCTCTTTTTGAAAAACTAGCCATTGCATATGCTGAAGCTTCTCCTTCTGCTGATGCTTATTCTTTTGTTGCTGGTGTATTAGCAAAAAAAGGAGATATTTCTGGAGCAGAGCAAATGAGAATGAAGGCATTTGATTTAGAAACAGACCCTTTCAAAAAAGCAAATTTTAAACTGAAGTTTGCTCAATCTGCAAAGAAAAGAGGTCAAAAATCTAAAGCTAGACAATTGGCAAGAGAAGCAATTTCTTTAAATCCAAATATGGGAAGAGCGTACTTATTTATTGCAAGTTTGTACGCATCATCAGTAAATAGTTGTGGTACAAACGAATTTGAAAAAAGAATGACGTATGTAGCTGCACACAATAAGGCTACAAGAGCTAGTAGAGTAGATCCTAGTATGAGTTCTGTGGCAAGAAAATTTATTAGAAATTATAAAGCCAATTTTCCTTCTAAAAAAGTTATTTTTACTGAAGGTGTAAAAGAAGGAGATACTTTCAAAGTAAAGTGTTGGATTAATGAATCTGTAAAGATTACTTCTAGTGGAAGATAACAAATGAATTTAATCGTTAAAATAATTAGAAAAAGCATTGCCTTACCAATTAGTATGGCAATGCTTTTTTCTTGCACTAACGATTCTAAAAAAGTAAGAGATTTTTTAGCTGAAAAAAACCTACCTATAGCAATAGCTAAAGATGCACATCACGTCTACAAGGATTCTGGGAGAATAACTTCTAAGCTAACAACATCTCTAATGAATGATTTTAGCAACAGAAAAATACACCCTTATAATGAATTTCCACAGGGAGTAAAAATTATAAATTTTGAAAAAAATGGATTAGATTCTACCACTGTCATTGGAGATTATGCCTTAACTTATTCAAAAACCTCCATATCTGAGTTAAAAGGAAATGTAGTGGTGATAAATCATACAGATGCCTCTAGATTAGAAACAGATCAATTATTTTGGGATCAGAAAAATAAATATTTTTTTACTGAAAGAAGTTTTGTATTAACAAAAATGAATGATACTGTCATAGGTGTTGGTTTTGAATCTAAGGAAAATTTAAAAAAGTATGTTGCAAAAAAAACCAAAGGTAATTTACTAACTAACGAAAATGAATTATGAATAAATTTTGGAAATTTTTACAGTATGGATACCTAATTATTGCTATCATTTTTTTAATTGAAGCAATATTTGCGTGGAAAGATGACATAAATAAAGCATTATTTATGTTAGGTTTTTCTATCTTTATCTTATTAATATTCTTCTTTAAAAGAAAATTTAGAAAAAAAATAGAGAAGAAAAATAAACTTTAAATGAAGATTGATATCGTCATCATTCTTATTTCTATTATATCTTCTGCTTTTTTCTCTGGAATGGAAATTGCATTTGTTTCAGCCAATAAACTTCATATTGAACTTGAAAAAAAACGAAAAGGATTTTTACCGGATGTACTAGGTAAATTAACAAGTAATTCTTCAAAATTTATTACGACAATGTTAGTTGGTAACAACATAGCATTAGTAATATATAGTTACTTTATGGGTAAGGTAATTGTTGGGTACCTAGAGATAAGTAGCATTCTAATACAAACACTAATTTCTACAATCTTAATCCTCATTACAGCAGAGTTTCTTCCAAAAGCAATTTTTAGAGTATATGCTAACGAGACATTAAAAATTTTTGCTTTACCTGCGTATATCTTTTATCTCCTATTATATTTTTTCTCTTTTTTTATCAATACAATTTCAGATTTCTTTTTAAAACTTCTTTTTAGAACCGATAAAGATTATCAGCAAACAGAATTTAGTAAAGAAGAATTAGGAGATTATATTTCCGAACAAATAGAAAATGGTAATGGTAATGAAGATGAAATAGATTCTGAAATACAAATTTTTCAGAATGCCTTAGAGTTTCAAAAAGTTAAAGCCAGAGAGATTATGGTTCCAAGAACTGAGATTTTAGCCATTGAAATTCATGAACCAGTGTCAAAGCTTAGTGATAATTTTATAGATAGTGGGTATTCTAAAATTTTGGTGTATAAGACCTCATTAGACGATATTATTGGTCATGTAAATGCTTTTGAATTGTTTAAAAAACCAAAGACTATAAAATCAATTTTACTACCTGTAGAAATTGTTCCAGAGTCTATGATGATAAGTGATGTTTTAAATAGTTTGATGAAGAAAAGAAAAAGTATAGCTGTGGTTGTTGATGAATACGGAGGTACATCCGGAATGATTACAGTAGAAGATGTTGTAGAGGAGCTCTTTGGCGAAATTGAGGATGAACATGATGTACAAGAGTTAACAGATGTGAAAATTAGTGATTCAAAGTTTAAGTTATCGGCTAGATTAGAAATAGATTACTTAAATGAAGAGTACAACTTATCTATACCTAAAGAAGAAGCTTATGAAACTTTGGGAGGTTATATCATAGATCACACAGAAAATATTCCTGAAAAGGGTGAGGTATTAAATATGATGAACTTTAAAATTACAATACTAAAAGTTAGTTCTTCTAAAATAGAAGAAATTCAACTTGAAATTGTAGATAGAGAATAGAATTAAAACACTGCTTTACTTTTTATTTTTAAATTAAATACTGATACTTCTGGTTGCTTATTTACTCGGCAAATTGTATATTCGCCCATTCAAATTAAATTATTGATTTTATGGCAATTTTATCAAAAATAAGAGATCGTTCAATTGCATTAATAGCTGTTATTGGTTTAGCTTTATTTGCGTTTGTGTTGGATCCATCCACACTAACTGAATTCTTTGATTCTTCAAAAATAAATGAAGTAGGTGAAGTAGATGGAGAAACTATCTCCAGACAAGAATATGCCGAGGCATTGGATACCTATAAAACAAGAAGTAATAATAATATTTCTAACATGCAGGCTGCAAGAACAGTTTGGGAAAGTATTTTAAAAGACAAAATATACTCTAGTCAACTAGAGAGCGCTGGTGTTACTGTAGGAGAAACAGATGTGTTAAATACTATTATAAATTCACCTTCAATTCAGCAAAACCCTCAATTCTTAAACGAAGCAGGGTTATTTGATAAAGATAGTTTTCTACAGTTTTTGAAAGATACCAAAGAAAGTGAGGACCAAAATCTTTGGTCTGCTTGGAGTAATTATTTTACTGAGGTAGGTTCCAACTTAAAAAGAGACACCTACAATAATTTGATAAAAGCTGGTTTAGGAGCTTCACTTAAGGAAGGAGAATTAGCTTACCAAGAAGACAATGCCTTACTCAGTGCAGATGTTGTATATATTCCTTTTTCAAGTATACCAGACAGTTTAGTTTCTGTGACAAATAGTGAAGTAGAATCTTACATTAATGACAACCCTTCTGCCTATAAAGTTGAGGCTTCTAGAGATTTAGCTTATGTTCAGTTTGATATTTCTCCAACAGATGAGGATAAAGAAGAAATTAGAAATAATGTAGCATCTTATCTAGAGGATAGAGAAGATATTAATAAAGCCACAGCACAAAAAATAACGATATTAGGATTAAAAAACACTTCTGATTATAATTTATTTTTCGAAGAAAATAGTTCAGATATTCCTAATCAAGAGGCTTTTCTAATGAAAAATGACTTGCCAAAAGCCATTGCTGATCAGATTTTAGATGGAAAAGTAACAAATACTTTTGGACCATATGAAGATAATAATTTCTTCAAAATATCTAAAATTACCGAAGTTTATTCAAGACCAGACTCTGTGAAAGCAAGTGGTATTTTTATACCTTATATTGGTTCTCAAGGGGCTACAGCTGCTACCACAAAAACAGAAGAACAAGCTAAGGCGTCTATAGACAGTATCTACAAACTAGTTCGTAGAAGTAAAAAGAAATTTGCTCAGATAGCAAGTCAAATTAATACTGATATAAGTAAAGATAAAGGTGGAGATATAGGCTGGAGTTCACACGGTAATTCCTACAATTCACCTAGATTTGACGTTAGTTTAGCAGACTTTTTATTTAACAATAAAACAGGAAAAGTAGGTGTCGTAAAATCACAGTTTGGTTTTCACGTGTTAAGAATTGATGAACGTAGAAATGTTCAAAAAGGGGTAAAACTTGTTTCTTTTGGTAGAGAAATCATCGCTTCACAAGAGACTGAAAACACTGCTTTCCAAAATGCTGAAAAATTTGCATTAGAGATATCTGCTAAAGGGAATAACTATTATGATGTTGTTAAAGAGATGTCTTATCAAACAAGACCTGCTGTAGGCCTAAGAATAATGGATGAAAGAGTGCCTGGTTTATTAGATACACAAAGGCAAATTATTACCTGGGCTTTTGGAAGTGATACCAAAGTTGGTTCCATACAAAGATTTGACATTAACAATGGTTATGTTGTAGCTTTTCTCACTAATAAAACAGAAAAAGGCTTAGTTAAATCGTCGAAGGCTGTAAATACAGTAAAACCAATTTTATTAAAACAGAAAAAAGCAACTTTAATAGAAGCTAAAATGAATGGTGCATCTTTAAATGATATAGCTACTTCAAATAATGTATCTATAACTAAAATTGATAATACTTCCATGAAGTCTCCCTCAATTACAGGTGTTGGTTCTGAACCAAAAATTGTTGGAGCTATGTATTATGCTAAAGAAAACAAATTGTACAACAGAGTAGTTGGTAACAAAGGTGTTTTTGCGTTTGTTGTTTCAAAAAAAGAAAATGCAACGGCATTACCTAACTATGAGTCGTACAGACAACGTCTAGACCTAGAGGTTAAGAATAAAACAGTTCAAATATTTGATGCTTTAAAGAAAACATCTGATATCCAAGATAACAGAGCCGGTTTTCATGGTGTCCAATAATTAATTTTCACATAAACAATAAAAAAGCCGCTAAATATTTAGCGGCTTTTTTATTATTATTGAATAAATGACTATTAACCATTCATAGAAATCAGGAATTCTTCATTATTTTTTGAAAACTTAACTTTTTCATTTATGAATTCCATAGCTTCTATTGGATTCATATCGGCTAAATACTTTCTTAAAATCCACATTCTTTGAACATTTTTGGAGTCAAGTAAAAGATCATCTCTACGCGTGCTTGATTTAATTAGGTCTATAGCTGGATAGATTCTTCTATTAGATATATTCCTGTCTAGTTGTAATTCCATATTACCAGTACCTTTAAATTCCTCAAAAATAACTTCATCCATTTTGGAGCCAGTTTCAGTAAGAGCAGTAGCAATAATCGTTAAAGAACCACCATTTTCTATATTTCTAGCTGCACCAAAGAAACGCTTCGGTTTGTGCAATGCATTTGCGTCTATACCCCCAGATAATATTTTTCCTGAAGCTGGGGCAACTGTATTGTATGCTCTGGCTAAACGAGTTATAGAGTCTAATAAAATTACTACATCATGACCACATTCAACAAGTCGTTTAGCTTTCTCTAATACAATATTAGCAACCTTAACGTGTTTATCTGCTGGTTCATCAAAAGTAGATGCTACCACTTCACCACGTACACTTCTTTGCATGTCTGTAACTTCCTCAGGACGTTCATCAATTAGTAATACTATTTGGTATACTTCTGGATGATTAGCCGCTATAGCATTAGCAACATCTTTAAGCAGCATGGTCTTACCAGTTTTTGGTTGTGCTACAATCATTCCACGCTGACCTTTTCCTATTGGTGAAAATAAATCAATAATTCTGGTAGATAAAGAACTCCCTTTTTCAGCCAAATTAAATTTTTGTTCTGGAAATAATGGCGTAAGATGTTCAAAAGAAACTCGATCTCTAACTATGTTTGGGTTTAAACCATTAATTTTTGAAACTCGGATTAAAGGAAAATATTTTTCACCTTCTTTTGGAGGTCTTACATTACCCCTAACGGTATCACCAGTCTTTAATCCAAATAATTTAATTTGAGATTGAGACACATAGATATCATCAGGTGATGATAAATAATTATAATCAGAAGATCGTAGGAAGCCATATCCATCAGACATCATTTCTAAAACACCTTCACTTTCAATAATTCCATCGAATTCAAAATCTGGATCTTTGTATTTATTACCATTATTTGAGTTTCGTTGGTTTTGGTTTTTTTGGTTTCTGTTGTTATTATGATGTGGTTTCTGTTTTTTATGAACTGGTTTTGCCTTGTTTTGAGCAGGTTTATCTTCGTTGTAAGAGTTCTTCTCATCTGTACCAGTTGTTGAAGGCTTTTTTTCTGCTCCGTCTGTTTTGTGAACTGGCTTTTTATGTTGTTTTTCAGTAGGTTTATCTGCAGAGGTGTCTGCATTTGGTGTAGGTTTTTTTTCTACAACCTCCGAAGTTGATTTTGGCAAATCTTCTACGATGCTTTCTTCAGTAACCACCTTTTTTGCAACTCTTTTTCTTTTAGGTTTGTTAACCCTAGGTTTTGGGTTTTCAGACCTTTTTTCTTCTTTAATAGGAGTTGCAGCTTGTATATCTAAGATTTGATAAACTAAGTCTAGTTTTTTTAGTTGGCTAGTTTTGGATAAACCAATAGATTTTGCAATTTGTTGAAGCTCAGCAAGAGTTTTTGCTTTTAGTTCTGATATTTCGAACATAAATGTTAAGTTATATTATAATTCTTAATTAATGTAAGAATTTGTTATTAAGTGTTTTTGATTTAATGTGTGTTGTATAAAGTACTATACAATAAGTAGAGTGGTTAATGGAGCAAATATATACAATTATTTTATATGTTTATGTTTCTTTATGAAAAAATAAAATGATAGTTTTGTAGTACGTTTAAGATAAATGATACAAAGAATACAATCAATTTACTTACTGATAGTTATTTTCCTTTCAATAGGAGCTACCTTTTTTTTTAAACTATGGGTAGTAGCAGACAATGAGGTATTTGTATTTGACTTACTTTCAAAAGAGCTTATTTTATACAAATTGGTACCGGTTTCTTTTATCATTTCAGCTTTGTTAGCTTTTATTGCAATTTTTCGTTTCAATGATAGACAACAACAATTTGTGCTGGGGCGTATTATAATTTTGATCAATCTCTTTTTATTAGGAATATTGATTTATTTGTCTCTAAATATACCTGGAGAAATTTTTTCTGAGAAAGGTATTGGGATGTTCATACCATCTATTGTTATTTTATTTGCTGTATTGGCAAATAAAGCAATTAGGAAGGATGAAAATCTTGTAAAATCTGTAGACAGATTGCGATAGACCTATTATTTAATTATATTAATGCGATAAACCAGAGCAACAGCTCTGGTTTTTTTGTTTCAATTTTAATCTTAAAAAACGTATTCTTTATATTAAATAGTATATTTAACTCCCCATTTATGGGGATAAGGAAATTTCATTACAAAAAGGTATTGTGAGATACTACATAACCAATTAATTTTGTTTTATACTATGGGAAAAAAAATAAAAGTTCATGTAGCGGATGATCATAAAATACTTATTGAAGGTATCATAGCTGTTATTAATACTGAAGAAGATATTTTTGTTGAAGGATATTCACTCACTGGAAAAGAGGTAACAGAATGGGCACTAAATAATACTGCTGATATTTTAATTTTGGATATTAATATGCCAGAACTAGATGGAATAGAAGTATTGAAGTTCTTTAAGAAAAATGCGATAAAAATTAAAACTATCATCCTTTCTAGTTATGATGATGTAAAGTTAGTAGAAGAAATGATTGCTTTAGGTGCAGATGGTTATATTTCTAAAGATAGTGCTGGAGAACATATAGTAGATGCTATTAAAGCAGTTCATTCAGGCGATCAATTTTTTAGTAATGCTATTAAAGATGAATTACTTAAAGTTTTTACGGGTAAAACAGTGAAACCTAAAAAAAGACCTCAGAGTACCATCTCTAACATGCTAACTACTAGAGAAATTGAAGTTTTAAAATTAATCTCTCAAGAATATAGCTCACCTGAAATAGCTGGAATATTAAACATAAGTCAAAGTACAGTAGATACGTACAGGAAAAAATTATTAAAGAAAACGAACGTAAAAAATTCAGTAGGATTGGCAATGTACGCAGTTAAGAATAAAATAGTATAGTTGCAAAAAATAATTATACACTTACATACATGATAAAAATTCCCCCAACCTCGTATGTTGTTTAAAAAATATTACTATCAAAATGTAACATAAAAATTTAAATAAAAACCCTTAAAACCATAATCATGAAAAATTCACCCCTATTAATTTTTGTATTAGTTATTTCCCTTATATTTTCATCATGTTCTCAAGAAGAAACCTCTTTCTTAGAAGAACCAAGTTCAGAATTATTTGGAAAAGTTGTCTTAAGTAGAGATGCCTCTGGTGCCTATACAATGGATTTAGAAACTAATAATAATGTTTCTTCAACTATTAGTAGTAATAACAAAGTAAATAGTTTGGATATAGATCTTTTTAGTGAGACTGGCGCTTCAGAACAACATATATCAGAAACAATGTCTACTGGTTCAGAAGATCGTTTCTCAGTAAACCTCAACAACACTATTACTAACCGAACTTCTAAATTAACAATTTTTGATAAAGATATCCAATTTTCAAAAACAGAAGAGGAAGATCACCTAACCTCTTACAGTGTGGTAGATAATGGAGACAATACCTACGATTTAAATTTTACAGTAGATGCTTCTATTGAAGTAGATTTCACACAAGATGAAGCAACTGGAGATTATATCATACACTTAGAGCCTGGAAATGGAAGTCAATCGGAGTACACAGTTACCTTTGAAAAAGAAGAAGGTGAAAATTTACACATTGCCTTTATAAATTATTATTCATCAGACAGTAGTAGAACCACTTCAAGAACTAAGAGAAGACCAGAAGTTGATATTGAGGGATAAGTGATGTTTAACTTCATTTAATATTAAAAAAAAAGCAGTATTTTTAAAAAATCTATACCCTAAGATTTATTTTTCATATGAATAAAAACGTTCTAACGTTATTCAGTCTACTATTTGTTTTTTTACTAAGTGTTTCTTTACAAGCAAAAAAAAGAATATTTAGCAATAAGGAAGTTTTTCATACAAAAACTTCTTTATTGCTTATACAAGATTCTAGAGATTCTATTTTAGAGATAAAATACAATCAAGCAAAATCTTTGTATGAAACTAACAATTATGTGGAAAGTCTTCAAATGGCGCTTTACTTGAATGAACAAATTAAATCTATACAAAATAGGTATCTTCAGTTCAAAATTATCTTTTTAATTGCTGAAATTTATAAAAATAATAGAGATCATGAAAAGGCGATAACATATTACAAGAAATCTCTAAAGTTCTTGACTAACAATTCACTGGATGGTCAAAAAATAGATTCTATAAATCAAAAATATTTGGCTAAAAATTTACTGAGACTAGGTAGTCGATATCAATATCTTGAAAAAAAAGACAGTGCTATTTTTTATTACAAAAAATTGGGTGCATTAATTGCATTAGAGGAAGATGTAGTTAGTTTTCAGGCCATATCTTTTTCTAATTTATCTGGAATTTATCAATATGACACCACTTATGTTAATAATTATGACAAGGCTATAGAATTTGCAGAAAAAGCCATTGCTATTCATCAAAATAAAAAGAATAGAATAAGCCAAGCCTCTGCTATTAATAATCTGGCCAATGTTTATTTATTGCAAGGTGATTTTGAGCAATCAAAAAAAACTTATTTTGAAGGAATTAAGCTTATTAAAAGAGATACCTCCAACAGAGCAATTAAAGTGAAGGCTAGTTTGTACAATAATTTATCTTGGGCCATGAGACAATTAAAAGAGTACAAAGCCTATGATTATCAGGAAACTGCCTACAATATGAAGGACGAACTTCGAGATATAGAAACTCAAGAGATGTTAGAGCGTGTAACAGGTGAGTTTAATGTAAGCATGGTTAGAAAAGAAGGGAAAATTCAACAACAAAAAGCTCAAAACCTTACCTGGATTATTGGCATTAGTAGTTTTTCTATCATTTTATTATTGGCTTTTTTACTAAACCAATACAAACTTCGTCAGAGAAATCTTAGTTTACAATTATCTAAACAAGAGTTAGTTCAACAACAAAAACTTGAAAAAGTTCGAACAGAGGCTCAAATTAGAATTTTAAACGCAACCTTAGATGGTAAAGAAACAGAACGTAAGCAGATTGCAGAAACACTTCACGATAATGTAAGTGCTTTATTATCTTCAGCAAATTTACACTTACAAGCGTGTAAAAAAATATTTAATGGACCAACACCTCCAGAGGTAGACAAGTCTCAAGATATTATCCATGAGGCTTCACTGAAAATTAGAGACCTATCTCACACATTGGTGTCCTCTGTCTTATTAAAATTTGGTTTAGCTTATGCCATTAAGGATATGGCAAATAAATATTCTAACTCACAATTAGAGATTGTTTTTCAAACAAAAAATATTCAGCGATATGATCAAGATTTTGAAATTAAATTACATAATATTATACAGGAGCTTGTTAACAATGCAATCAAACACAGTGAAGCTACTATCGCAGAAATTAATTTAGTTGAAAAAGATAAAAAATTATTGCTTTCAATTAATGACAATGGAAAAGGTTTTGATACCTTAAAAATGTCACATAAAGACGGTTTAGGAATCAATCAAATAGATGCTAGAATTCACATGATGAGTGGAAAATTTATTATAGATTCTCATAAAGGTGAGGGAACAAAAATTAGTATAGAACTTCCTGTTTATAAAAAAAAAGGGTCAAGTTTTCCTAGCTAACTCTATAATTTCTAACTTCTTAATTTCTCCTTTATCTAGCTCAAAACGCAACATCGTGCGAACCTTGTGAAATCCATACTTACCAGCTGCTCCGGGATTTAAGTGTAAAATATTTAACTTTTTATCGTATTGTACTTTTAAGATATGAGAATGACCGCAAATAAAAATGGAAGGCTTTATTTTTTTTAAATCTTCACGAACTCTTTTATGGTATTTGCTTGGATATCCACCAATATGAGTCATCCAAACGGTCATTTCTTCAATTCTAAATTTATTGTCTAATGGAAATTGAGCTCGAGCATCATTTCCATCAATATTCCCATAAACAGCCCTTAAAGGTTTTATTTTATTTATGGTATCTGTGACATCTAAATTTCCAATATCACCAGCATGCCAAACCTCATCAGCCTGTTTTACAAATTTTAGGATTTGATCGTCAATAAAGCTATGAGTATCTGATAATAATAGGATTTTCTTCACCTAACGAAATTACAAATAACAAAATAAATTTCGTAGTTTTAGAGACTTATATAAACTACTTTTTTTTGAGATATTTTATAGAATTATCATACAAAGGAACTAATTATCATGGTTGGCAAATACAACCGAATGCTATTTCTGTTCAAGAACAACTTACCAAAGCTATCAATACCATCACTCAAGAGACTATTCAGCTTGTTGGGGCTGGTAGAACTGATGCCGGAGTTCATGCGCTGCAAATGTTTGCTCATTTTGATGTAGAAAAAAAATTAACAAATAGTGATGTTCATAAATTCAACTCTATTTTACCCAATGATATTGTAATTAAGTCTTTGAAAATGGAGTTGGATACTTCACACGCTAGATTTGATGCAGTAAGTAGAAGTTATGAATATAGAATTCTATTGGTTAGAGATCCTTTCTATTTGGAAACTACTTGGCAATTATATCAAAAAAAGTTAGAAATTGATATCATGAATAAAGCTGCAGAAATTTTATTTGAATATGAAGATTTTGAAAGTTTTTCAAAAGTTAAAACGGATGTCAAAACGTTTAATTGTACCATTACAAAAGCTACATGGGTTCTTCAAGGAGATCAATTGACTTTTCACATAACAGCAAATAGATTCCTGAGAAATATGGTCAGAGCCATTGTTGGAACTTTAATTGAAGTAGGTATGGGTAAAATTAGTTTAGCAGATTTTAGAAAAATAATTGAAAGTAAAAATAGGAGTGAGGCTGGTTTGTCTGTTCCGGCTAGAGGATTATTTTTAACAGAAGTTTGTTACTAAAAATAAAATGAACAATTTAATTTTACACTTTAAACAAAAACTATAATTAGGTATAATGGCAGAAAAAATATCAGGAAAAGCTTTTGATATAAAAATTTTTTTAAGATTAATGAGTTTTGCTAAAGGGTATAAACTCAAGTTTTCTATTGCCGCTATTTCTACCATTAGTCTAGCTTTCGTGTCGGCCTTAAACCCATATATTATTGGTGAGACTGTAAATGATTTTGTAACTAACCAAGATATTTCTAATCTAGTATTTTACATTAAAATATTACTTACAATTGTTTTTACAGAAGTTCTTTTGCAATTTTTGTTTATATATTATGCTAATTGGGTAGGACAGCATATTATTAGAGATATTAGAGCAACAGTTTTTAGGAATATCAACAGTTTTAAAATGTCCTATTTTGATACCACTTCCGTAGGAAAATTAGTAACTAGAGTTGTGTCAGATATAGAAACTATAGCTAATTTTTTCACACAAGGTGTTTTTATGATTATTAGCGACATATTAAAAATGTTAGTGGTTATAGTTGTCATGTTTGTTATGAATTGGAAATTAGCTTTGGTTGCATTGGCTGTTTTACCAATTCTAGTGTATGCTACAAAAGTATTTCAAGTAGCAATTAAAGCTACCTTTCAAGATGTTAGAAATGAAATAGCTAATTTAAACGGATTTGTTCAAGAGCGAGTTACTGGAATGAAAATCTTACAACTTTTCACAAGAGAAAATATAGAGTATCAAAATTTTAAAAAAATTAACAATAATCATAAAAAAGCACACATTAAAACGGTTTGGTACTATTCTATCTTTTTTCCAATTGCTGAAATACTCTCATCTTTTGCTATTGGGTTAATTGTATGGTTTGGAGGGTATCAAATATTAGAGGGGTTTACCACTTTGGGAGCAGTCATAGCCTTCATTAAAATGTCGCAAATGTTATTTAGACCCCTTCGTCAGATTGCTGATAAATTCAATCAGTTACAAATGGGGATTGTCTCCGGAGAACGAGTTTTTAAGATCATAGATACAAAAAGCTATATCCGTAAAGAAGGACAAATTGATGCTTCAAATATCCAAGGAAATATTAATTTTAGTAATGTTAGATTTAGTTACATACAAGATGAAGAGGTCTTAAAAGGGGTATCTTTGAAAGTAAATAAAGGTCAAACTGTTGCTATAGTTGGTGCTACAGGAGCAGGAAAGTCTACGATTATTAATTTGATAAATCGATTTTATGAAATAGATAGCGGTACAATATCTATAGATTCCATTTCAGTAGAAGACTACGAATTATCTTCTTTAAGAAATCAAATAGCTATTGTTTTACAAGATGTTTTTCTTTTTTCAGACTCCATTCTAAATAACATCACTTTAAAAAACTCTTTAATTACAGAGAGTCAGGTAATCGATGCAGCTAAAAAAATTGGTATTCACGATTTTATTATGACTCTTCCTGATGGATACCATTACAACGTTAAAGAAAGAGGTGTCATGCTTTCATCTGGGCAAAGACAATTAATCGCTTTTCTGAGAGCTTATGTTAGTAGTCCAAGAATTCTAATTTTAGATGAGGCTACTTCTTCTGTAGACTCTCATGCAGAACAAATGATCCAATATGCCACAGATACTATTACTGAGGGAAGAACTTCAATAGTAATAGCTCATAGGCTAGCTACAATTAAAAAAGCCGATAAAATAATTGTGATGGATAAAGGAGTTATAGTTGAAGAAGGAACTCACAAAGAGTTACTCAAAAAAAGAAATGGTTATTATAAAAATTTGTATGATAAACAATTTAGTTTAGAGTTAGCATCTTAGCTAACAAAATGAACTATTGAATATCTAATTTTAGTTTTTCCAACAATTCGTTATAGTCAGCATATAACTCAAAATTACCATCTTTAATATAGGAAATTTCACCAGTTTCCTCAGATACTAGAAGGCAAACAGCATCTGTTTTCTCAGAAACTCCAAAAGCAGCTCTGTGTCTTAATCCGAAACGGGAAGGTATATTAATACTATCAGAGATTGGTAAAATAACTCTAGTAGCTACTACATAATTATCTCTGATAATGGTAGCGCCGTCATGTAATGGACTGTTTTTGTAGAAGATGCTCTCCAATAAAACTTCATTTATTTCAGCATTCATATTGTCTCCAGTCTTTATTAAAAAATCTAAACTGTTGGTTCTTTCTATAACAATTAAAGCCCCAGTTTTTGTTTTAGACATTTTTTGACATGCACTCAATAGGGTGTCTGAATCTGTTTCTAAGGTAATTTCTGACTTTAAGAATTTTAGTTGTTTTAAAAACTGTGTTCTTGAGGTTACATTAGTAGTACCAATCATCAATAAAAATTTCCTAATTTCTTGTTGAAAAACAATGATTAATGCGATGACTCCACCACTTAGTAGATACCCTAAAATATTGCTTAACATTTCCATTTTTAAGATTTGAGTTATTTTCCATATGAGAAAAATAAATGCAATTCCTAAAAATATATTAATGGCTACAGTTCCTTTTAAGAGTTTGTAGATGTAGTATATCAGTGTAGCTACCAATAATATGTCTAGAGCGTCTAAAAAAGAAAAGTCAAGAAAATCTAACATTTGCTGATTGTATTTTGGTAAATGTACAAATTAGTTAAGTAGGTTTACAATATTTATTGCTTCAACTGCTTCTTTTACATCGTGTACTCGTAAAATTTTTGCACCATTAAGTAATGCTATTGTATTAGCGCTAGTAGTAGCGTTAAGTGCTTCTTTTGGAGATAGACCAAGTGGTTTATAAAGCATTGATTTTCTGGAAACACCTGCTAAAATGGGGACATCTAAATTTTTAAAAAGTGCAAGGTTTTTTAATAGTTGGTAATTGTGTTCAAGAGTTTTACCAAACCCAAAACCTACGTCAATAATTACGTCATTATGTTTTAACTGATGCAATTTATATAGTTGTTCTGAAAAAAAAGAAATTAACTCTGTAATGATATCACTGTAAGTTGGATTTAATTGCATGTCTTGGGGTTTTCCCTGCATATGCATTAGAATATACGGCACCTTTAAGTCTGCTACAATTTTAAACATTTCTTTGTCTAAAGATCCCCCTGAAATATCATTAATGATTGCTGCGCCATTATCTATAGTTTGTTTAGCTACGATTCCTCTAAAAGTATCAACAGAGATAATAGCTTTTGGGAAATACTTACTAATAGATTTTACAACAGGTAGTATTCTATTCAATTCCTCTTTTTCAGAAATATGGGTTGCACCAGGCTTTGAGGAATATGCACCAACATCAATAAATGAAGCCCCTTCAAGAAGCATTTTCTCAGTTTGATTTAGAAGCTCTTTCTCATTTTTGTAATACCCTCCATCATAAAAAGAGTCTGGAGTTATGTTTAGAACTCCCATTACTTTGGGTGAAGAAAAATCTATTAATTTTCCTCTACAGTTTATGGTCATGGTTGATAACTTTATTTATGACAGCTGATTTTTCTGGAGCAATATAGGAATACATCTTTAACATCAATTCACTTACATTGTTTCCTACCAACAGCATTTCTTTATTTTCTTGTTTTAAATATCCCTCAGCAACCATAACCTCTAATTGTTTGAGTGTATGATCAAAAAAACCATTAATATTTAAAATTCCATTCGGTTTTTGTTCTATGTGTAATTGACCTAGTGTTAGTCCTTCAAAAAGCTCATCTAGGGTGCCAAATCCACCTGGTAGTGAAATATAGCCATCTATCATTTTACTCATTAGTATTTTACGCTCGCTCATTGTTTTTGTAACAATTAATTCAGTTACATGTGGGTTAACAACTTCCTCTTTTTTTAATAAAGCAGGAATAATTCCTATTACTTTACCACCTTTATTTAAAATAGTTTCTGATAAAACTCCCATCATCCCAATTTTACCACCACCGTACACTAGGGTTATGTCATTGTTTACAAAGTAGTTGCCTAGTTCAATAGCAGCATTTTTATAAATTGGATTAAATCCTAAACTAGAGCCGCAAAAAACAACAATTTTTTTCATTAAACTTAGATAGATTTTTTAGTTCATAAAATTTGAACGAAATTTACGGAAATTAATATTGTTTATGCCAAATACTTCTAACCAATACGATCTAGTTGTCGAACAATGCAGAAATCTGTTCACAAAGAAAATGAGTGATTACGGATCTGCCTGGAGAATCCTGAGATTACCCTCATTAACAGACCAAATTTTTATCAAAGCACAGCGTATTCGTCAATTGCAAGAGAATGATGTACGTAAAGTAGATGAAGATGAAAAATCTGAGTTTATTGGAATCATAAATTATTCAATTATGGCGTTAATTCAGTTAGAGTTAGGTGTTGTAGAAAATCCAGATTTATCCTCAGAAGAAGCAACAGAGTTGTATGATAAGCACATCTTGATTACCAAAGAACTCATGGAAAATAAAAATCATGATTATGGTGAGGCTTGGAGAGATATGAGAGTAAGTTCTTTAACAGATTTAATTATTCAAAAGCTATTACGTGTTAAACAGATAGAAGACAATAAAGGGAAAACTCTCGTTTCTGAAGGGATAGATGCAAATTATCAGGATATGATTAATTATGCTGTTTTCGCAATGATTCATTTAAATGAGTAATAAAAAGGTTTATAAATTTCATTTCAAATTTTTAGTATATAATTTGATTAATTAAAATATAGTCTCATGTTTTTAAAGTTAATAGTGCATCTGTCCAGAATTTTTGTTGGGGCTATGTTCATTTTCTCCGGTTTTGTAAAATTAGTTGACCCTATTGGTTCACAATATAAATTTGAAGAATATTTTAGTGAAGGTGTTTTAAATTTAGAGTTTTTAATTCCTTATGCTTTACCATTTTCAATTCTGCTGATTATTGTAGAAATTATGTTGGGTGTATCTTTATTATTAGGCTACAAGTCCAAAATAACTACATGGAGTTTATTAGGAATCACTACTATATTTTTATTTTTAACTTGGTATTCAGCTTATTACAATAAAGTAACTGATTGTGGCTGTTTTGGAGATGCCATTAAGCTAACTCCATGGGAAACATTTTGGAAAAATGTACTACTTATAGGCCTCATCTTATTATTGTTGATTGGTGTAAAAAACATTAAAGCATTATTCTCAAAAAGAATAAATACATCCTTAATAATTTTATCGTTTGTTAGTTTTTCATATATAACCATTCACGTACTCAATCACCTACCAATTATAGATTTTAGAGCATATGCAGTTGGAAAAAATATAACTGAAGGAATGGAATTTCCTGAAGATGGAAGTATCCCTCCTGTTCATGATTTTATGCTAGAGGACACTCAAAACGATTTGGCTCCTGAAATTTTAGCAATGGATAAAGTGTTGCTAGTTATTGTATATAATGCTTCCAAATCAGATGATAAAGGTTTTATAGACATTAAATACATAGCTGACAAGGCCATTAGTAAGGGATATAATGTTTTTGGTGTTTCAGCTTCTTTTGAAGACGATTTAATCCTAATTCAAAACAACTATGATTTACCGTTTGATTTCTTATTTTGTGATGAAACCACATTAAAAACTATGATTAGAGCTAATCCTGGCGTTATGACACTAAGCAAAGGTACTGTTACAGGTAAATGGAATTGGAATGATATTGATGATATTAATTTATAATTAGTATGAGGCAATTATTTTTTGTTTTTATTGGAGGAGGTTTGGGTAGTGTTCTTAGGTATATTATTGGTAGATATCTAAACCAAACTGGGTCTGGTTTTCCATTGGGTACATTTACTGCAAATATTTTAGGAAGTTTGCTAATTGGAATTATCATTGGATTGGCAGCTAAAAATAATACCTTATCACAAAATCAAACGCTATTATTAGCTACAGGTTTTTGTGGAGGGTTTACCACTTTTTCAACATTTGCATATGAAAACCATGTTCTTTTTAAGAGTGGAGATTTTACATCTTTTGCCCTGTATACCTTTGCAAGTTTTATAGTAGCTTTCTTGGCTGTTTTTGCGGGTATGTATTTGTCTAGAATGCTATCCTAATGATAGATGCACATTATTTAAAATAGAAAGAATTACTGCTATTTAAAATCTTTAACTCCTGCCAAGATTTCCATATTAAGATGATTGTTTCTTGGAGTTAGTGGACAAGAATAATCATCATTGTATGCACAATAAGGATTGTAAGTATTATTGAAGTTCAATTCAACAGTGCCGTTGGTATTTATACTGCTTTTAAAGACATCCATATAACGCCCACCACCGTAAGAATCTCCACCACTAGTTTCATCAGTAAATGGAAGAAATAAGTAGTCTTCAAAAATTGGATTCTCAGATTCTTCTAAACTTTCATACAACGTTAATTGCATTTCTTTTCCTTTCAGAGTAAACGTTAACATTCCAAATTTTCTGTAATAAGATTTTTCATCAGTATTAGTAGGCATTGCTAAAAATTCAGAGTCTGGTGTTTTTTCAATTGAAGCCGTTATGATATAGGATGAGTCTATAGGATAAAAGTCTAATCCTTTAAAGGTTTTCAAATCTTTACTTTTTAGAGGTGATTTTGAAGCGTCTTTAAAAACTGAATTTAATTTTTGTTGATAGAGAGATTTACCAATCAAAGGCCTTTTATCCTTTGAATTACATGATAAAAACAACAATGAAAAAAATAATACAAAAAGATATTTCATAATTTAAATTAATCAAAATAACTACTATTTCCTCTAACAAATTCTAATATCAAAAGTACTACATTATCACTACAATCATAAAACTCTTGATCTAAAGTATTCCACACATCTGATTTAAAATTTGACAGAATACTTCTTCTTAAATCTAGATCTTTTGGTATTGGGATCTCCTTGAATAATAAAAAAGCGTCGTAAATTATTGAAGCAGTTTTGTATGCTCCAATTCTTTCATAAGCTTCCAATATTTCATGAGAAAATTGCCCTGCAGAGTCCCCAAAAAAAGCTTTAAATCCACCATCTGTAGTGTGATTCTCGAAAATATCTATATAAATGAAAGTTTTTTCAAATTCATTGAGCTTTTCAAAACAATCTCTTTTTTCAATTTTTTTACCTATTATTTCTCCTATTCGGATAATTTTTTCTGAATCATTATTTAGCAATAAGGCAATTTCAGTTGAGGTCATTTTAAACGATATACTATTAATCAATAGCTTTTTTGAAAGCATTTACACCACCAACTATTGGAATTGTAATTGAGGTATTATCTAAATCTATTGTTAGCTTTGTTCCAGGTGCAGGCAATATAGTATGCTCAGAATCACTAGAGAATATCATCAAACCAATTTGTTGCCCTTTTTTAATAACCTGGTCATCTGGTTGCATTTCAAAGGACATATTATAGAATTTACCCGGAATTAGTGGAGAACTTTTAGACAAAGAAGAATAATTTTGAAGATCTGCCCAACCTTTAGTAATTATATTATCAGTTATTTTCGATTCTTTGTTATTATTCCAAGGAAGAGAAACCAGGTAAACAGATAGATTTACTGCTTTTTTAGAACTGGAAGCTTTTATACTAATTTCAGGAACTCCAGATATATGAATATCCTGTTTAAGTTCTTCAGAAACATACATCAACCTATGATTAGAGGACATCGATTTTGCAAGAGATTTTGCCGAAAATGAAGCGTTATCTGAAAATATTTCTTGTTTGTTTAATTGCATTTTATTGGTTGATAATTTACCAAGATATGGAGCTCCTTCTTGCAGGTAAAATGTTACTGGTTCTGCCATTGGATTAGGATAATCTTTATAAGAAGTAGGGTTTTGTTGACTATCATTTTCTCGGACTATCCATGCTTTGGCATCATTTTCAACCCCATTAGTTATACCATGTAAATATCTTGTAAACCATCGGTTCATCATTTTTATGGGAGGAGGTCCTCCATGCCCATTTTGGTGGTAATAGATCTGAGTTGGAATTCCCATTTCTTTTGCTTTTTTTACAATTCGATAACTATGTTCTGGCATCACATTCCAATCATTAAAACCATGAGCCATTAGTAAAGCTGCTTTCATTGGTTTCATCTGATTTAAATAATCTCTTCCAGCCCAAAAATCATTGTAGTCACCAGTAATTCTATCCATTCCGTTTTTCATTTCAGAATCTCTAACAGTCTTGTTATTATATGCGCGTTTAGATTCATCGCCACTGTGAATAAAATCATACAATACATCTATATCCTCACCTAGGTATCCTCCCGGAGATCTTACCAATCCATTAGACCTGTAATAATGATAATAGGAAGTATTTGGAGCTATAGGTATAATAGCTTCAAGACCTTGAACACCAGTTGTAGCAGCGGCTAGAGGGAGTGTTCCGTTGTAGGAGGTACCAGTCATGCCTACCTTTCCAGTAGACCAATACGCAGAGACAGTCTTGTCTCCGTAGGGTTCTGTGTACCCTTTAGTTCTTCCACATAGCCAATCTATAACTGCTTTAGGTGCCAAAGATTCATTTTGTCCACCAACAGTTGGGGCTCCCTGTGAAAGTCCGGTCCCAGGAGAAGAAGAATGAACAACTATGTACCCTCTTGGAACCCATTTTCTAATATGAGAATTTGAAATAATAGGTCTTTTTCCCCTTCTGACAACGTTTGGGTGAACAATCCCCTCTACTTCTTCTCCTATCTCATGTTTAACATTCCAAAAAGCACCCTCAGTCTCTGGAGCAACTCCAGCAAAATATGGACTAGTCACATATATTATAGGTAGTTTTAGATCTTGAGTATCTGTTTGAAAGGGTCTAGTTACTGAAACGTGCATTCTATCCTTCTTTCCGTCTCCATCTGTATCAAAATTAGTTGCTACCCATAAATCGTGTCTAATCCATTGGTTAGGAGTATTAAATGCATCTATTATTTGTGATTCTCCATCTTTAAAAACAGGAACTGCTTTTTCTTGAGCATTTAAAAAAAGAACTGTAAAAAGTAAACTAAATAGAATTATTCTCTTCATGTATTAATTTTTAAAAGTGGTGGTTTATTTTATGATTGAATCTGAAAAAATCAGGTGAATTTAAATTTCATTTTTATGCTCATAGTCAATTTACAGTCGTAAAAATACAAAACAAAAAAGGAGAGCTAAACAATTAAGCAGTTATTTGAATAGAGATTTTTATGTTTCATGTAATAAATTTGTATTTTTAGTATTATTTTTAAAACTCTATCATGCAAATTTTAAAAAAACTAACTGTACTAGCCATTTTTTTTACTATCTCTAATTCATTTTCTCAAGATTATTTTTTTAAAGATAAGAATCCATTTGATTCAAGAATTCCAACACCAGAGGAATTCTTGGGATATCCAATCGGAGATCAACACACTAGACATGACCAAATAGTATCTTACTTGTACAAATTAGCTGAAATTTCAGATAAGGCAGAAATCGAGGTATATGGGTATACTCACGAAAGAAGGAAACTAGTTATACTAAGAGTTTCATCTGAGGATAATTTAGCGGATTTAAATGAGATTAAAAAACAACACCTAAAATTTGTAGACCCCAGTCTAAGTCCTACAAATTATGATGCTATTCCAGTTTTTGTTCAACTTGCTTACAATGTTCATGGAAATGAACCTTCTAGTTCTGAAGCGGCATTATTAACTGCTTATACACTAGTTGCATCGGAGAGTGAAGAAGTAAAAAATTATCTTAATAATTCTGTTATTTTTATAGACCCCACCATTAATCCAGATGGAAGAGATAGACATACTCAATGGGCTAATCAATACAAGGCATATTCCTTAGTTTCTGATAATGCTGATGCAGAGCACAATGAAATGTGGCCTAGAGGTAGAACTAATCATTATTGGTTTGATTTAAATAGAGATTGGTTGTTAGCTGTTCATCCAGAAAGTCAGGGAAAATTAAAATGGTATCATGATTGGTATCCAAATGTTGTAACAGACTTCCATGAAATGGGTACTAATAGTAATTTCTTTTTTGAACCAATGAAAGCTATTGGTTCTAAGGATCCAATAATGCCAAAAGAAAATTACGAAGATTTAAATAATTTATTTGCACCGTATTTTGCAAAAACTATGGATGATATAGGATCTCTGTATTTTACCAAAGAAGCTTTTGATGGAACGTATCCAGGATACGGTTCCTCTTATCCAGATCTTCAGGGTGCTCTGGCGTTATTGTTTGAACAAGCAAGTTCTAGAGGTCATTTACAAGATACAGATTATGGGACAATGTCATTTGGATTTACCATAAGAAACCAATATAGATCAAGTATAGCTACCATTAAAGCAGCTGTAGAAAATAAAACGGTATTAAGAAAATACCAACAAGATTTTTTTAAATCTGCTGTTACAAAAAAAACTGCTTCAGGTTTTTCTGGATATGAATTTGGAGATAATTATGATCAAAATAGAAACAAGGCTTTTGTTGATTTCTTGATGAAACATAAGATTAAAGTATATGAAAAAGGTGCTAAATTTTATGTACCGTTAAAGCAAAAACAACATAGAATGGTTCAAACAATGTTTGAAACATATAGCCAATATGCAGATAGTGTTTTTTATGATGCGTCTGCTTGGAGTGTTTCTAATTTTTATAATATGAAACCTAAAGGGATAAAGTCAGCAAGAATAGGTAAGGAAGTAACAATTTCTTCGAAGCTATTAAATAACCCTAAAGTTTCAAAAACAGAGTATGCTTACCTTTTAGACTGGGACGATTATAATGCTCCAGCTGCATTAAATTTTATCCAACAAAGAGGAATAAAAGCTTCCGCCGCCTTCAAGAAATTTTCAGCAAATACAACTGAAGGGGTTAAAAATTTTAATTACGGAACAGTTATGATTCCTGTGAGTAAACAACAGTTGTCATCATCTGATGTGTATGAAATTGTAAGCGAGGCACAACAAAAATTTATGGTGCCAGTATATGCTACAAACACAGGATTTAGTGTAAAAGGGATAGATTTAGGAAGTAATAATTTCAGAAAAATTCACAAAGTCAAAGCAGCTATGTTTATTGGAAATGGAGTCTCCTCATATGAAGCAGGAGAAGTATGGCATTTATTGGATACAAGAGTAGAAATGCCAATTACGAAGTTGCAACTTCACAATTTGAATAGAATTTCATTAGATAAATATAATATCTTAGTTATGGTATCTGGGAATTATAGTCAGTTAGACTCTATTCAAAGAAATAAAATTAAAGATTGGGCAAGTAGAGGTAATACTTTAATTACTATTGGTAGTGCTTCAAAATGGTTGATCTCAAAAAAACTAGTAAAAGAAAGCCTCACTAAAAAATCTACAGATAAAAAAGACTCCTCCAATAAAATTGTAAAGAGACTGCCTTATGTAGATGCTAGAGAAAATATTGGTAGAGAAAGATTAGGTGGTTCTATTTTTGAGATCGAATTAGATCTCACACATCCACTAGGTTTTGGGTTTAGAGATATTAAATTACCAGTTTATAAAAACAATACTGTATTTTTAAAACCTAGTAAAAACCCGTATGCTACCGTTGCAAAATACTCAGCAGATCCTCATATAGACGGGTATATCTCTCCAGTTAATTTAAATACCTATTTAAAACCCTCTGCGTCGTTATTAGTAAGTCCAATAGGAAAAGGAAGGGCTATTTTATTTGCAGATAACCCAAACTTTAGGGGTGCTTGGTATGGTACTAATAAACTATTTTTAAATGCTTTATTTTTAGGAAATAATATATCAGTTCCACAAATAGGAAATTAACAATGTATCGTATGAAAAAATTACTTATTATATTTTTATTGCTGCTGGTTCACAAAGGATTTTCTCAAGAAAACTACTTAGGTGAAGGACCTTTTGATCAATTAATTATTAGAGGAGTTACCTTAATTAACGGAGATGGCTCACCTCCGAGAGGACCTGTAGATATAGTTGTTGAGAATAACACTATTGAAGCCATACAAGTGGTGGGGTATCCAGGAGTAGAAATTGAAGAAAAAAACAGGCCTAAATTAAAAAAGGGTGGTAAAGAATTAGATGCATCAGGGATGTATTTACTTCCAGGTTTTATTGACATGCATGGGCATATTGGAGGAAAATCACAAGGAGCAAATCCGTCATATGTTTTTAAGTTATGGATGGCTCATGGTATCACAACAGTAAGGCAACCAAGTGGTATTAATGCAAAAGAATTAAAACTTTTGAGTTCTAAAAATAAAATTGTAGCACCAAGAATCTTTGATTATGTTGGATTTGGATCTGGAAGTAAAAAACCCATTAGCACTCCTGAAATGGCCAGAGAATGGGTGAGAAATAATGCGAAAAATGGTGCGGATGGTATAAAATTCTTTGGATCAGAGCCTGAAATTATGACTGCTGCCCTAGATGAAAATAAAAAATTAGGTTTAGGCTCTGCATGTCATCATGCTCAATTAAGTGTAGCTAGATGGAACGTTTTACATTCTGCTAGAGCAGGTCTAACTTCTATGGAGCATTGGTATGGGTTACCTGAAGCTCTTTTTGATGATAAAACTGTTCAAAATTATCCGTTAGATTACAATTATCAAAATGAACAGCATCGTTTTGAGGAAGCAGGTAAACTATGGGAGCAAGCTGCTAAACCATATTCTACTCATTGGAACAATGTAATGAATGAGTTATTAGAGCTAGATTTTACCTTAGACCCTACATTTAATATTTATGAGGCTAGTAGAGACTTGCAAAGAGCTAGAAGAGCAGAATGGCATGAAACATATACCTTGCCTTCATTATGGAAATTTTATGAACCAAGTAAAATTTCACATGGTTCTTATTGGCATTATTGGGGAACAGAACAAGAAGTAGCTTGGAAAAATAATTTTCAGTTATGGATGACCTTCATCAACGAATATAAAAATAGAGGAGGTAGAGTAACTGCAGGATCAGATTCTGGATTTATATACCAATTGTATGGTTTTGCTTACATAAGAGAATTGGAATTGTTAAGAGAGGCAGGGTTTCATCCTCTAGAAGTAATTCGTTCAGCAACTTTAAATGGAGCAGAAGCTTTAGGTTGGGATGATAAAATTGGCTCTGTTCAAATAGGTAAATTAGCAGATTTTGTTATTGTAGAAGAGAATCCGTTACAAAATTTAAAAGTTCTTTACGGAACAGGAGCTATTAAATTAACAAAGTCAAATGAAGTAGTTAGGGTGGGAGGCGTTAAATACACCATAAAAGATGGTGTAATTTATGATGCAAAAAAATTACTTTTCGATGTTAAAAAAATGGTTGATACTCAAAAAGAGGAGAAAAACTGGATATTAAAGCAGCCAGGGATAAAAAGGTAAATAAGAACTTTTATTTCCCGTTTTGCATAGGAGTAGTATCTGGCATTAATTTATTTAAAATGGTATACACAGGGCAAAACTTTGTAAAGGGGCTTAAAATTTGAAGTACAGCTACAGCTCCAGCTACGTATATCCAGTTGAAACCTAATTCACTTGCTAGTACTATTGATCCAATATTTAAGAGTCCTACAATACCATCATGAAGCCTTACTTTTGCGATGTCTCTTGTGTTATTCATAAGATTATATTTTTATTATAATAATTTATATTTTCAAATATAAAAAAAATAATGATTACTTGTTTTTTAATATTAATAGGCTAATTATTAAAATCTTCAAAAAAAGTAACGAGTTCTTTTTGATAGCCCGGTCTTAACACCTCTATCAAAACTAATTCTTCTGAACCCGCATTAAAAATCCTGACTCTAGTGTTGTTAGGGATCAAAAACCCTTTACTACTTGGTATTTTTTTAACACCTTCTTTAAATTCTAATCCAAGTACTCCACTTAAGACAATACCTCTTAATTCAAATTTAGCTTCAATAATTGGTTCAGTCCATCCTACCGGAGCATGCATTTTGTTTAAACCAATTTCATCTGAAATAGAATAATCAAAGAGATGTCTTTCTACGTTATCATTAATTATAATTTTTTTTGGTGTAATAATATGATCCTTATAAATTGCTTTTTTAGCTGTATTATTTCCCTTTTTATTAGGACTACAACCCATAAAAATAATTAATAGAATAAGTAAAATTTTATTCATCTGATTTACTATTTTAATTTATAAATTTATTTAAATCTACATATTTCGTCTATATTGCCCACCTACTTCAAAAAGTGCAGCTGTTATTTGCCCTAGCGAACATACTTTGGTAGTATCCATAATTTTTTCAAATAAGTTTTCATTATTCATAGCTGCCTGTTGTAAAGATTTTAATTGAGTAGTAGCCTCATTTTTATTGGCGTTATGTAATAATTCTTTAGTTTCTATCTGAAATTGCTTTTCTTCTTCTGTAGCTCTAATCACCTCTGATGGTAGAATTGTTGGAGAGCCTTTTGAACTCAAAAATGTATTAACACCAATAATTGGAAAATCTCCATTGTGTTTTAACGTCTCATAATGCAAACTTTCCTCCTGTATTTTAGATCGTTGATACATGGTTTCCATAGCACCTAAAACACCACCTCTTTCTGTAATTCTATCAAATTCAATCAATACTGCTTCTTCTACTAAATCGGTTAACTCTTCAATGATAAAAGACCCTTGAATTGGATTTTCATTCTTTGTCAATCCCAATTCTTTATTAATAATTAATTGGATAGCCATGGCTCTTCTTACAGAATCTTCTGTTGGAGTGGTAATTGCTTCATCATAAGCATTGGTATGTAGAGAATTGCAATTGTCATAAATAGCATATAAAGCTTGAAGTGTAGTTCTAATATCGTTAAAGTCAATTTCTTGAGCATGAAGCGAACGCCCAGAAGTTTGAATATGATATTTGAGCATCTGTGCTCTAGAGTTTGCTTGGTATTTATGCTTTAATGCTTTTGCCCAAATTTTTCTAGCTACACGACCAATGACCGCGTATTCAGGATCTATTCCATTTGAAAAGAAAAAAGATAAGTTAGGCCCAAACTTATTGATATCCATACCTCTAGAAAGATAATATTCTATGTAAGTAAATCCATTAGATAGCGTTAATGCCAATTGAGTAATTGGGTTGGCCCCAGCCTCTGCTATATGGTAACCAGAAATTGAAACAGAATAGAAATTACGAACTTGTTTTTTAATAAAATATTCTTGAACATCTCCCATGAGTCTTAATGCAAATTCTGTGGAGAAAATACACGTATTTTGCGCCTGGTCTTCTTTTAAAATATCTGCTTGTACAGTACCTCTAACTTGGGTTAAAGTTTCTGTTTTTATCTGTTCATAAACTTTGGTTGGTAACACCATATCACCAGTAATCCCCAATAATAAAAGACCCAATCCGTTGTTGCCCTTTGGTAATTCTCCTCTGTATTTAGGTCTTTTTAATCCTTTAGAATCAAAGGTTTCTTTAAATATAGATTCAACCTTTTTCTCTAACTTATTTTCTATAATATATTTTTCACAATTTTGATCTATAGCAGCATTCATGAAAAAACCTAATAACATTGGTGCTGGTCCATTAATAGTCATTGAAACTGAAGTCATGGGATGACTTAAGTCAAATCCAGAATACAATTTTTTAGCATCATCTAAACAACAAATTGAAACACCAGCATTTCCAATCTTACCATAAATATCAGGTCTATGTCCTGGGTCATTTCCATACAAGGTTACAGAATCAAAGGCAGTGGATAAGCGTTTTGCTTCTAGTCCAAGACTAACATAATGAAAACGTCTGTTGGTTCTCTCTGGACCACCCTCTCCGGCAAACATTCTCGTTGGGTCTTCTCCAGTTCTTTTAAAAGGATACAAACCTGCTGTAAAAGGAAATTCTCCTGGAACATTTTCTTGTAAGTTCCATCGTAATACATCTCCCCATGCTTCATATTTAGGGAGTGATATTTTTGGTATTTTAGAATGAGACAAAGTCTCACTATGAGTTTCTATATTAATATCTTTATTTCTTACTTTAAAAGTATAAATAGAAGCTTTGTATCGCTCAATTTTATCATGCCAGCCTAGGATGATTTCCCAATTGTAGGGATCTAAATCCATTTTTATTTTTTCAAACTGATTGATTAATAATTTTATGAAAGGCAATTCATTTTTGGGGGTTTTGTTAAGAATGTTTTTATGATTTAACCCTGTTTTAGTTAGGGTCTCTTTCTGATTGATCGATAATGAATTTGTGCTGAGTACAGCGTCTATTGTTTTATAGATTCCAAATAATTTTTGAGCAACTTCTACTTGACTTCGTTCCTTTTTATCATAAGCTCTAATGTTTTCTGCTATTTCAGATAAATAACGAATTCGTGATGGTGGAATGATAAAAATCTTTTCAGACATTTCCTGAATTATTTCAATGGAAGAATTTAAATCTACACCAGTTTTTTCTGCAAGCTTATTCATGATTGCTTTGTAAAGCGAATTCATGCCGGGATCGTTAAATTGAGAGGCTATAGTTCCAAAAACTGGCATGTCATTCATGTGTATATGCCATAAATTATTATTACGCATATATTGTTTTTTTACATCACGAACAGCATCTAGAGCGCCACGTTTGTCAAATTTATTAATGGCAACAAGATCCGCAAAGTCTAACATATCTATTTTTTCTAGCTGAGTAGCCGCTCCAAATTCTGGAGTCATTACATATAGAGAAGTATCCGAATGCTCAATTATTTCTGTATCTGATTGCCCAATACCTGATGTTTCTAGAATAATTAAATCAAATTTTGAAGCTTTTAAAACCTCTATAGCTTCATTTACATGTTTAGATAAAGCTAAATTAGACTGACGAGTTGCTAAAGATCTCATATACACTCGACTGTTGTTAATAGCATTCATCCTAATTCGATCACCTAATAAGGCACCGCCTGTTTTCCGTTTAGAGGGATCTACAGAAATAAGTCCAATAGTTTTAGTTGGAAAATCAATTAAAAATCGTCTAACTAATTCATCAACCAAACTAGATTTTCCAGAACCACCAGTTCCTGTAATTCCTAAAACGGGTATCGTAGAATTTTTATTTTTTTTATGGATTTCTGATAAAGTTTTTTTTGAAATTTCAGGAAAATTTTCGGCAGATGAAATAATTCGAGCAATACTTCCAGCGTCTTGATTTTTTAGATGATTAATTTCATTAGTTAGAACTTTACCAATGGGGAAATCTGATTGTTTTACCAAATCATTAATCATTCCTTGTAGACCCATTTCTCTTCCGTCATCTGGTGAATATATTCGAGTAATGCCGTACTTCATTAAATCTTTAATTTCCTTAGGAAGTATTACACCACCTCCGCCTCCAAAAATTTTTATATGACTTGCATTTTTTTCTTTCAACAAGTCAAACATATATTTAAAGTATTCATTATGGCCGCCCTGATAGGAGGTCATTGCAATAGCATTTACATCTTCTTGTATAGCGCAATTCACAACATCTTCAACACTTCTATCATGTCCTAAATGAATTACTTCAACACCAGTAGATTGAATAATTCTACGCATAATATTAATTGATGCATCATGACCATCAAATAAAGAAGCTGCAGTTACAATTCTAACTTTATTGATTGGTTTGTAAGGAGTGATATTTTCCATTTTTTTTAATGATAGTTTAGTTTCAACTAAATAGTTTTTATAGAATAATTATTATTTATTATAAATATATATTCAAATATGATATTATTCGTAAAAAAAATATGAATTTAGAATTGCAATTTACGAATTTTTCAAAAAAAAGATGTTTTTTTTAACGGTATAAAAATTAATCGATTTAAAAATCGATTATATTTGTATGTATAATTATTTTTTAATCTTTTAGGCACAAATGATATTTAAAGAGTTAATACAACAAGGTATACCAGATGTATTACCAGACAAAAGGGACTATGAATCTTCTATCAATCATGCTCCGAAAAGAAAAGATATATTATCTAAAGACGAGAAAGAGTTAGCATTAAGAAATGCATTACGTTATTTTGATGCGAAACATCATTCAGTTTTGTTGCCAGAGTTTGCTGAAGAACTAGAAACATACGGTCGTATTTACATGTATCGGTTTCGTCCTACTTATAGTATGTATGCAAGATCAATTTCTGAATATCCAGGAAAATGTGAGCAGGCTAAAGCCATTATGTTAATGATTCAGAATAATTTAGATAATGCTGTTGCTCAACACCCACACGAATTAATCACTTATGGAGGCAACGGAGCCGTTTTTCAAAATTGGGCACAGTATTTACTGACTATGAAATACCTCTCTGAAATGACCTCTAAGCAAACTCTGGCTATGTACTCTGGCCATCCTATGGGGTTGTTTCCTTCAGAAAAAAATGCACCTAGAGTTGTGATTACCAATGGAATGACCATACCTAATTATTCTCAACCAGACGATTTAGAAAAAATGAATGCCCTGGGGGTTAGCCAATACGGTCAAATGACAGCAGGGAGCTATATGTATATTGGACCTCAAGGGATAGTTCACGGAACTACTATTACCGTTTTAAATGGTTTTCGAAAGATAGGAAAATCACCTCAAGGAAATTTATTTGTAACAGCAGGGTTAGGTGGTATGAGTGGAGCCCAACCAAAAGCAGGGAATATAGCTGGATGTATTACTGTTTGTGCAGAAGTAAATCCTAAAATTGCACAAGTACGTTTAGATCAAGGGTGGGTTGATGAAAAATTAATTGATTTAGATAAGCTGGTAACCAGAGTAAGATTGGCAAAAGAAAATAAAGAAACAGTATCTCTTGCTTATTTAGGAAATATAGTAGATGTTTGGGAGAAGTTTGATGTTGAAGATATTCATATAGATCTAGGCTCAGATCAGACCTCACTTCACAACCCTTGGGCAGGAGGATATTATCCTTGTGATATTTCATTTGAAGAGGCCAATAATATGATGGCTGAAAATCCAGTTTTATTCAAAGAAAAAGTGCAAGAAACTATTCGAAGACATGCAAGGGCAATTAATAAACATACTGCTAAAGGAACTTATTTCTTTGATTATGGAAATGCATTCTTATTAGAAGCTAGTAGAGCAGGAGCAGATATTATGGCAGAGAATGGCATTGATTTCAGATACCAAAGTTATGTTCAAGACATTATGGGACCTATGTGTTTTGATTACGGTTTTGGTCCTTTTAGGTGGGTTTGTGCATCTGGAAATTCAAAAGACTTAGAAAAAACAGATCTCATAGCTTGTGAAGTTTTAGAAGAAATCATGAAAAATTCTCCTACCGATATTCAACAGCAAATGGCTGATAATATTCAATGGATTAAAGGAGCACAAGAAAATAAATTAGTAGTGGGATCAAAGGCTAGAATACTATATGCAGATGCTGAAGGAAGAATTAAAATTGCCAAAGCATTTAATAAAGCAATTAAAAAAGGAAAAATAGGTCCTGTAGTCTTAGGTAGAGATCATCATGATGTTTCAGGAACAGATTCACCTTATAGAGAAACATCAAATATTTATGATGGATCTAAGTTTACTGCAGATATGGCTATTCAAAATGTCATTGGAGATAGTTTTAGAGGTGCTACTTGGGTTTCCATTCATAATGGAGGTGGTGTTGGATGGGGAGAGGTTATTAATGGTGGATTTGGCATGCTTATTGATGGTAGTAAAGAGTCAGCCAAAAGAATACAGTCTATGCTTTTTTGGGATGTAAATAATGGAATAGCTAGGAGAAACTGGGCAAGAAATGATGAAGCTATTTTTGCAATCAAACGTGCAATGAAAAATGAAAAAAAGTTAAAAGTTACCATCCCCAATAAGGTAGATTTGTCATTATTTAAGAATCTTTAATAAACCACTAATTATGAAAATATGTAAACTATTTATTTTGTTATGCATAGGTATTCTTACCTCTTGTTCTTCAGTAAAAGTTGTCTCGGATTATGATACTAAGGTAGATTTTTCAACCTATAAGACATTTGCTTTTTATAAGAAGGGAATAGACAAAGCCTCTGTCTCAGACCTTGATAAAAAGAGAATTATGCGTGCTATAGAAAATGAGTTAAATAAAAAAGGACTTGTTAAATCTACAAATCCTGATATCTTGGTTAGTATTTTTACTAAATCTAGAGAGAAAGTTAATGTAACCGACAATAACTTTGGATATGGTTTTGGTTGGGGATATAATCCATGGTTTTTTGGAAGCACTAACCTCAATATTAACCAATATACAGAAGGAACTTTATTTATTGACTTTATAGATAAAAATAAAAATGAACTTGTTTGGCAGGGTATTGGATCTGGAGCAATGAAGATGACTAATATTGATAAAAAAGAGGAGCGCATTAATGAATTTGTGAATAAGATTATCTTAGCATATCCTCCTAATCAAAAAAAGTAGATCGTATAAAAAATAGTTTGTTGAGTACTCTATATCAGTATTTTTAAGTATGTATAATAAAAAAATAGAACTCACTCAAGAAGACTTTTACTTTAATGAACAAGGATATCGAGTTTTTACAGAAAAGTATCATTTAAAAAGAGGCTATTGCTGTAAAAGTGGTTGCAAACATTGTCCTTTCGGTTATGATAAAAATACAGATAGTTTTAAATAAGCTTTTGTTTGGTTTTTTTATAGGTTTTTATTTATATATAAATGATTTAATAAGTTATTTTTGTTAAATATTTAATTTATTACATGCGATTCTTTCTTGTATTCTTTTTCATTTTTATTTATGGTTCAATAGTTTCTCAACAAATAATTGAAGATGATTTTGAGGGTAGTGGAACTATCTCTTTATGGGTCGGTGATGATTGTGATGTTGATAGTTCGTTTGCAAACCCATATGTTCAAGGAATCAATACATCATCTCGTGTTTTAAAATACACAGATGTTGGCGGTCAATATGCAAATGTTAGATTTGATTCAAATGAAAATTTAGATTTCTCGAACAATAATTCTTTCACATTTAAAATCTATGTTCCTTCTAGTGGTATAACAGGTAACCAAACTAATAAGGTTTCTGTGAAGCTTCAAAATGGAACATTACCTCAGCCATGGACTACACAAAGTGAAATCATAAAGTACATATCATTGAATGAATGGCAGGAAATCACATTTGATTTTGAAAATGATGCTTTTATTAACCTAGATCCTTCCTCTGCAAACCCCATTGATAGAACTGATTTTAATAGGGTATTAATTCAAGTAAACGGAGAAGATAACTATGACCATGTAACTGCCTATGTAGATGATTTTATTTTTGAGGAATCTGAAGGTGGATCAGACGCTAACAACCCCGTGTTTAATACCTTAGTTTGGTCAGATGAATTTAACTATTCAGGAGCTGTAGACTCTAATAAATGGCATCATCAAATTATTCCAATTATAAATGGTACAGATTGGGCAAATGGAGAATTACAACATTACACCAATCAAATATCAAATTCTTTTGTTAGTAATGGTTCTTTAAAGATTAAAGCTATTAGAGAAAATTACACCTACAATAACGTAACTAAACCGTATACATCTGCTAGATTAAATTCAAAATTTGCATTCAAGTATGGTAGAGTAGATGTTAGGGCTAAATTACCTGCCGAGGCTGGAACATGGCCTGCTATTTGGACACTAGGAGCCAATATTAATGAAGTTGGAAATTATTTTGGTTCTACCTACGGGAGTGTTGGCTGGCCAGTGTGTGGAGAAATAGACATCATGGAACAAAACGGATGGGATAAAACTAATCTTATTGGTCATCTTCATTATTCAAATGCAAATACAAATGTGTATCAAAATGAGGGTAGTACAACCTATATACAAGATTCTAGTGGAGAGTTTCACATCTATTCACTTATTTGGACAGAAAATGTGATTAAAATTTTACTCGATGATGTTGTTTTTTTTGAAAGAGAAAACACCCAAGAAATACCCTATGATAACCATCATTATTTATTACTTAATATAGCCATGGGAGGAAATTTAGGCGGAGCTATTCCAAGTAATTTTAACAACGCTACCATGGAGATAGATTATGTAAGAGTCTATGAGGAAAGTTCTTTGTCATCATCGAACTCAACTTTAAATGAACTCATCATTTATCCAAACCCAACCAAGGATAAACTAATTTTAAAAACACCTTCGCATTTAATTGGATCTAATGTAAATATGTATTCAACTTTAGGCCAAAGCCTTTCTAATTTTACCCTAGACGAAGTAAATACTTCAATTGATTTATCTTCTTTTAAAAAAGGAATATATCTATTAAAATTTCAAACTAATAATGGATCTTTTGTAAAAGAAATCATTAAAAATTAAAAAAGAGCAGTATTTTTTAAGAAGAGATCCCTTCTAACACTTTAGCCATCTGAATTTGTAATTCAGTTGCTTTTTTTGAGGCTGCTTCTGCAAAATCCGCTTCTTTTGAGGCATAAAGTATTCCGCGAGAAGAATTGATTAATAATCCAACCTGATTGTTCATTCCGTATTTACACACTTCTTGTAAATTTCCTCCTTGAGCTCCTACACCAGGAACCAATAAAAACGAATTAGGGATAATTTTTCTAATATCTGCTAAATAAGATGCTTTGGTAGCACCCACTACATACATTAAGTTTTCAGAGTTTTTCCAGCTTTTAGAAGTTTCTAATACTTTTTTATACACTTCTTTTCCATTAATTTCTTTTGTTTGAAAATCAAAAGCGCCAGTGTTAGAGGTTAGCGCTAATAAAATGGTGTGTTTGTTTTTGAAGGCCAAGAATGGTTCTACAGAATCTTTTCCCATGTAAGGAGCTACTGTTACACTGTCAAAAGATAAATCTTCAAAGAATGCTTTTGCATACATGCTAGAAGTATTACCAATATCTCCGCGTTTTGCATCAGCTATTGTAAAGATATCTGGATGATTTTGATTAATGTATTTTATAGTTTTTTCTAATGACTTCCAACCTTTAATTCCATAGGCTTCATAGAAAGCGGTATTTGGTTTGTAGGCAACACATAAATGATGAGTGGCATCAATAATTGCTTTGTTAAATTCAAAAATTGGATCTTCTCTTTCAAGAAGAAATGAAGGAATTTTATGTAGATCTACATCTAAACCAATACATAAAAATGATTTCTTTTTTTGAATTTGAGTTACAATTTCGTTAGTAGTCATCTGTCTATTTAAAAGTTATACAAAGGTACATATTTTTAAGACTTTCTATTATCTTTGTTTAAGAGTCATTCTTCATGATACAATTTATTGGGAACAAGTTTTTTTATGGCATCTTAACACTCTTGGGTGTCGTTACGGTTGTTTTTTTACTTTTTAATGTATTGCCTGGGGATCCCGCTAGAATGATGCTAGATCAACGTGAAGATTCTGAACAATTAGAACGTATTCAAAAAAAATACGGTTTTGACAAACCGTTAACTACACAATATTTTTATTATTTGAATGATGTTTCACCATTATCTATTCATTCAAATATTGAAGATGATTTTACTTTTTTGAAAAAGGGTACATATTCGTATAAAAAACTCTTTTCAGTAGGAGAAATATCTTTAGTTCTCAAATACCCTTATTTGAGAGAATCTTTTCAGAAAAATGGGAAAAAAGTATCAGAAGTTATTTTAGAAACTATACCAAATACGGCAATTTTAGCCCTTTTTTCTATTTCAATTGCTATCTTTCTTGGAATTATTTTTGGTATTTTTTCTGCAATCTATAAGGATACTTTTTTTGATAGAATTATTGCAATAGTTAGTACTTTTGGAATGAGTATTCCTTCATTTTTTTCTGCTATTTTATTCGCATGGTTGTTTGGTTTTGTATTAAAAGAATATACAGGGTTAGAAATGACAGGTAGTTTGTATGTTGTTGATGATTTTGGTGAGCATATTTACATTCAATGGAGAAATTTAGTTTTACCTGCTATAGTTTTAGGGATTAGACCATTAGCTGTTGTTATTCAGCTCATGAGAAATTCATTGTTAGAAGTTTTAAACCTAGATTATATTAGAACTGCAAAGGCCAAAGGGTTAACAAACTATCAGGTAATAAAAAATCATGCACTAAAAAATTCTTTAAACCCAGTTATTACTGCTATTTCTGGTTGGTTTGCTTCGATGTTAGCTGGTGCTGTTTTTGTTGAATATATCTTCAATTGGAATGGTCTTGGAAAAGAAATTGTAAATGCATTAAATACATTGGACTTACCTGTAATAATGGGTAGTGTTTTGGTGATAGCCTCTTTGTTTATTATAATTAATATACTTGTAGATATTATTTATAGTTGGTTAGATCCCAGAATTAGACTTAAATAAATAGAATGAAAAAACTACGTATAGTATTCCTCTTTCTCATCATTGGTTGTCAAAGTCCTACTCGCTTTACAAAAGAAGCTTTAAATGAAAAATTTGTTAGTATCGCACAACAAGATGTAACCTTTCAAAATATTTTATTAAAACACCAAGGAAATAAAATTCTTATAGATATATGGGCTTCTTGGTGCAGAGATTGTATAGTTACTTTACCAGAACTAAAAAAATTACAACAAAATAATCCTACAGTTCATTTTGTTTTTCTTTCACTAGATAAAAGTAAAGAGCGTTGGATTAGAGCCTTAGATCGGTTGAAGATAAAAGGAGATCATTATTACATAGCAAAAGGTAAAAAAGGCGCATTTGGAAAGTTTTTAGGCTTGTGGTGGGTTCCTAGATATGTGGTGGTTGATGAATTTGGAGAAATCACCTTATTCAAGGCAACAAAAATTACAGACAAAAACATTCTTAAAGCTCTTAAAATTAAGTAATTTAGCCGCTTTTAAAATTATAAAAATATGAGAAATAATATAGTTGCAGGAAATTGGAAAATGAATAATGATGCAACACAAACAACCACATTAATTAATGACTTAAATAAGGCTCTAGAGGAGGTTTCAGTTAATTGTAGAGTTCTAATTTCACCTACCTCTATTAATTTAACATCTGCTGTAGCTTTAACTCAAGATTCTGTAATTGAAGTTGCAGCTCAGAATATGCACCAAGCTAAAAATGGAGCTTTCACTGGAGAGATTTCTGCAGCTATGCTAAATGATGTGGGAATAAAGTCTGTAATTTTAGGTCATTCAGAAAGAAGAACATATTTTGGTGAAGATGATCAAATCCTAACCGAGAAAGTAGCATCTGCTCTTGAAAATAATTTGGAAATAATTTTTTGTTTTGGGGAATCATTAGAAGATCGTAAATCAGGGAATCATTTTAAAGTTGTAGAAAGTCAACTAAAAAATGTGGTACTTTCTTTAAGCGCATCTTCATGGAAGCATATCGTATTGGCATATGAACCTGTCTGGGCCATAGGAACAGGGGAAACTGCAAGTCCAGAACAAGCTCAAGAAATGCATGCATACATTAGAAGTTTATTGGTAAGCACCTATGGTACATCTGTTGCGGAACATGTTTCTATTTTATACGGTGGAAGTGTAAAACCAACGAATGCCAAAGAAATTTTCTCTAAAGAAGATGTTGATGGCGGATTAATTGGAGGCGCTTCTTTAAAGGCATCAGACTTTACAGGAATTATCACTTCTTTTTAATATTTTTTTATTTCAATGGACTCCATCTATATAGCTTATGAATTCTCTGTAACCCCCAAAAATCCAGCTACTGAAATATTAATAGCTGAACTTGGTCATGTAGGTTTTGAAAGTTTTATTGAAAATGATAATGGAGTAACTGCTTATATTCAAAAACACGAATGGAACTCACATATTTTAGATGATTTGTATATTTTAGGCTCATCTGAATTTAAAATTAAATATTCTCATCATGAAGTTATTCAAACCAATTGGAATAAAGAATGGGAGAAAAATTTTAATCCAATTCAAGTAGATGGGCTAGTTAGTGTTCGTGCTCCGTTTCATGAAAATCCTTCTTTGAAGTTTGATATAGTGATAGAGCCTAAAATGAGTTTTGGTACTGGTCATCATGAAACAACTCACATGATGATTCAACATTTATTAGCACTAGATTTAGAAAATAAAAAAGTGTTAGATATGGGTTGTGGAACAGGTATTTTAGCAATTTTTGCCGAAATGAAAGGAGCTCAACCCACAGACGCAATAGATATTGATAGCTGGTGTTATCAAAACTCCATAGAGAATGTTCAAAGAAATGGTTGTAAGCACATCACTGTCTTAGAAGGCAATTCTTCTTTATTGAAAGGAAAAAAATATGATGTCATTATTGCCAATATTAACAGGAATATTTTACTCTCTGATATGAAAACATATACAGATTGTTTGACCAAAAATGGGGTTTTATTACTCAGTGGATTTTATAAAGCTGACATTGCTATCATAGAAAGTGAAGTTGGTAAGCATGGGTTAGTTTTTGATAAAATAATTCAAAGAAATAGTTGGGTAGCATTAAAATACTTGAAATAGAAAGGTTTTTTTGTAAATTTGAGATATGAGTACTAAAGAAAAAATTAAAGAAGAAGTAGTTGTTTTAGAAAAGGAAGTAAATCAACATCAGATCGTATTACATAATGATGAGGTAAATACATTTGATTTTGTAATTAATTCTTTAATTAATGTATGTGAACATACCGAAGAGCAAGCAGAACAATGTACTTGGTTGGTTCATTTTAAAGGAAAATGCACCGTAAAAACAGGAGAGCTTAAAGAGTTAGAGCCTCGTTGCTCTAAATTATTAAGCCTTGGACTTTCTGCAGAATTAGTATAAGATGGAAAATATATTTAGATACTTTGATTTTTCTCCCTTCATAAAAGATCAATCAAACTCTTTTAACGGAAATGAAATATCCTTTACAGAATTAAATTCAGAACACTTCTTGATTTTTGAAAAAGAGCAAGCTATTTTTAATTTATATGTGTCTAAATACTCCAAAAAATCAGATATAGGTAATAAGCCACCTGAAATTTTAGAACTTCTTGTTACTAATTATGACAAGAGTAACCCAGAACATAGAGTAGCCCTAAGAAGATATTTAGGATAGTAATTTTATCTGTTTTATTTAAACTAACATATTATGATGTCTCAAAATTTAAAAATCAATTCACATATAGTTTTAGTCCTTTGTCTATTTTTTTTCAATTGTAATAAAAATAACAGCTGTGAGTTTTTAGATGATAATAATCAATTATTAAAACCAGTTGTTTTAAAAAAATTCGAAGATGATGTTCAGAGGGTTTTTAAAAATGCAGGTCTAGAAGTCACTATTAATGCATTTCTAATTAATGAAGAGTTAGATTCAGTCTCTAAAAATTACTATACAGCAAACCTAATATCTAATTATTCTAACCAGAGTATGTCTCAATATTCATCAGCATTTCTCGAAATATATTGCGATTCAATTGCTAGAATTAAATCTAAGCCTGTTTCAAGATTTGAATTTGAGGAATTGTACAACCAATCAGTAGATTAATATAGTTTAGTATTGTGTTTTTTAACAAAACTGAAATGAAAGTATGCCTCTTTATTTTTTTTCAACTGCAATGATTTCTGGCAATTTATAGGTGCCATTTAACTTGTCTTCCCCTGGTCCATAAATGCGTAAAACAGTATAGAAAGGACCTTCAGGAGTAGGTAGCCAATTACCTTCTTTATCTTTACCTGGAGAATCTTTTTGAAAGTAGATAGTTAATGATCCATCTTCTCTCTTTTTTAATGATGTTGTTTGGCTACCAATACTATACCTTTTGATGGGGTTTTCAACTAAAAATCTATATGGAAGATCATACATAGTAAAAGACCAGAAAAAGTTTGCCGCTGGTAATCCACCTGCTGGAAAAGTTATTGAATACTTTTTTTTGCTTCCATCAAGTAAATTTCCATTACTGTCTTTTTGAAAGCCAGGATACATTGCCTGAGACGGATAATTTCCAAATTGACCAACGACCACACCCACAGTTCTATTTAAATAGTCTTCACCTATAACTTCTCTCGTGTTAAATAGTTTATTTCCGTCAGAGGTAATTTTTACTTGCTGGTCTATTTCCTTAAGTGCTTCTTCAATACCAGCATTAATAGCATTTATAAATGAACTTTCCATTTTATTCGGTTGCCAGTCTTTTCCTGCCTCAACACCAATTTTCTTAGCATTTTCAAGCATCGTTTGGTCATTTAAATTGGGTATAGTGTAGTTCAGCATAAAATTGGCGTACTTAAAAAAATTTATATTTTTTAAATCAGCCACATCATAGTTAATCCAATTAATGTCTTCAGATGTATTTTTCGGCTCTAATCCATTGAAGGAACTCAAAGGCTGTAATATATAACCGTTTTGTATAGATTGCATTGCTTGTATATCATCTTTCCCATTTATTCCAGTTCTAGTTAATGTGCCAATAAATTCTGATTCTGAATAAATAACACGTTTAATGTCTTTGGGTATCTGTCCTTTAAATTTCTTGGTAGTTAGTAGGTAATTGCCTCCGTTCTGTCCGTCTATAACCGAGCCTGGTGCATCAATTACATAACCCCACAGATCGTCCCATTGGCAAACATAATATCGATTTCCATCAGCTGGTGGCATTGTTAACACCCAAGGCTCATCACGAACATCTACCCATGCCCATGAGTAAGGGGTGTTATTATTTGGTGTGGGTATATCCCTATTTTCTGGAGTAGATAAACCATAATGCTTATAGACTCCAAATCCTCCAATATACTCAGGTGCTCGGTTGTTAATTGCCTGACTATACATGGTTCCGTAGTTGTAAACTAAAGGAAATAAAGCAATGTAAGTTTCTTTGGAAATCTGTTTTATTTTCTCTAGGCTTAATGATGGCTTATAGTTAGGTGCTAGCTTTTTTTCTTGCGTATTTTTACAACTTAATAAAAATAATAAGCTTACAGATAATATGGTTATTGCTTTGTATTTCATAGGGGTATCGTTTTAACTGACAGATTTGTATAGGTGACAAATGGTTTCAATAACTAAATTAATAAATACTAAACAAACTAGAAAATCTATAGAGATTTTTGTAAATAGGTAAATATTAGACATGAGTACTAAAAGTGATATCAATCAATTTTAATCTTATTTGATTTCCTTGTTTTTATTAAAGGATTATTTCATGAACTTGATAAAGCTCCGCTTTGAAAATAGTCCAAACAAAAAAACGCTTAAGTAAGCTTGGCGATAAGTAAAAAAATCGTTCTTTTATGTTGAGGAGTAGTTCCCTGATCCTACAAAGCTCCGCTTTGAAAATAGCACAAACAAAAAAAACGCTCAAGCAAGCTTGGCGATAAGTAAAAAAATCGTTCTTTTATGTTGAGGAGTAGCTCCGCTGATCCTACAAAGCTCCGCTTTTAAAATAGCACAAACAAAAAAACGCTCAAGCAAGCTTGGCGTTTTTTTTAATTGTACTATTTATTCGTGACCATGACAGGATTCAAACCTGTAACCTCTTGAGCCGTAATCAAGTGCGCTATTCAGTTGCGCCACATGGCCAAATTCGGGTGCAAATATAGTAGTGTTTTTCTTATTTAGAA
>Ga0206124_10000238_pt1 | contig 44873 bp, 59 predicted proteins | sample Helgoland_Spring_3_FD_148671 | JGI IMG/M metagenome (GOLD analysis project Ga0206124, IMG submission 148671) | Pelagic subsurface seawater microbial communities from Kabeltonne, Helgoland, North Sea - Helgoland_Spring_Bloom_20160321_2 | ecosystem: Environmental > Aquatic > Marine > Epipelagic ... | reverse complement strand
ACTTTACTCTATCATCACACATCACCATATCATATACACCTGTTATATACCAAAGTTCTACATTATTCTCATTAAAATACGCATAATAATGAATATCTTTAGTATCATTTTGCATTACAATTGCATCCGAAATAGTATATCCTTTAAAACCAACACCATTATTTGTTATTATATTTTTAATATTTTGAACTTCTTCATCACTTATAGTATCCCAATGTAATAAACCATTTAATAAAATATTTCCAATATTATTATTTTTTTGTATAACATTATAGCTTTTATAAGCTTTTATATTTCTTTGTTTATTTTCAAATATTAAATCCATTTTTATTATTTTAAGTTTGTTGTGTTTATATTTTATTCAATATAGTAAAATTAAATATGGAAGAATATAAATTTTCTGATTCAAACTTAGATTTTTACGAATTACTTGATAAATATAAAACACTTAATACAACTTACAGTGATATTGATGATTTTAAAATTAATATATATGAAAACTATAATTTATTGCAAGATGATCTTATAACAGCATTTACAGTTCCTTCAACAAATATTAGATTAAGTAGCTTTAAAAATAATTATATAATTGCAGATACACAAACATTGGATTTAGATCGAGCATTTTATACAGCTAATCCGACTCTTTTTTCTACAGTGGAAGGTGAAACGGAAGGTGAAACGTATATTAATAATATTGATTTAACTAATATTATTACAACATATTTTAATTATGCTAATGATGATATTTATCCAAGTAAAAAAATAATTATTACAATTAATTTACTTAATGAGATTGTAGATACAGATGGTTCTGGAGCATTGCAAATTGATATGAAAGAAATTAAAGAACATTTTCATTCTGTATTTGATACTTTAGAACTTGATATAAATCAATATGTAACTGGAAAACACGGAACATTAGAAGATACTAATCTAGAACCAGATAGATTTCAAGCGATCAAAGGCGGTAGCGGACAGAATGCGGACGTGCACAGCGCTGGTCCAGCTATTAATATTACAAATAATAATCCACCTTATTTTAAATTAAATATTAAAACTAATGGTAATGTATCAGGAGGATTTGGTGCTTCTGGTGGCAGAGGTGGTGATGGTTATAAAAATGAAACTGCATTCGCTTATGATTGGGAGAATTCTAGTACAAGCCACTACGACTACCTGTGGGACGGTTTTACTCCAGATCGCCTTATTCGCGTCGCCCGTATAATTGAAAGCGCAAATGGTCTGGCAGTGTGGAAGGCTGTAACTACTTATTATTGGAACGGGGTTGCAATTTTCACAGACACGACTACACCCCGTCCGTATATACTTGGCATGATTACTAATCTGGGTGTTCCAATAGAATACCCAGATTCGCAATCTGCAACTACTCGAATTCCTGGGACTAACACATATAAATATACAAAAGTATACTATGATACTGAAGACACAGCTGAATTTACGTCCGCCAGCGAGTCCTATTGGTCTATTAGGCAGAATAACGAAACATATGTACAAACAGGAGAATTAGCTCCAAAGTCTGGCTCTGCTGGTTCTACAGCAACCTATAGTAATAATGCTGTAACTGTTTTTGATACACAAGCTGGATCCACTGGAACTCCTAATGATGGTGCTGGAGGAACAGGAGGAACTAAAGGGAATCCAGGTGGAATTACTAACATTACAGCAGCTAACATTACTATTGAACCATAATCAAAATTTGACCAAAAGATCATTCACTGATACTAATGCTGAAATTCTTTATCTTGAAGATAAACTTAAAGAACTTGAAGATAAATTAGTACATTCAGAACCTAAACTTATTAAAAATCCTATACAACATAATAATTTTATTCATAATTCTTTAGAATCTGGAAGAATTATTCACCATCTTGCATATGATTCTACTCTACAAAAATACAGTGGATTCTATGATTTTAGAACCTTAAATAATACTATTGCTATCAACAAGAAAAAGAACTAGTAGTTATTATTCTTAATAATACTGATGAAAATAACAACACATTCTGGATCATAGATGGACAACATAGAATTAAATTATTTATTGAACTTAATAAAAATAATATAATACCAAATGTCATACTTTGATACACTGAAACAAGATATAATGTATAGCATATTTACAAAATGTTATGAATCATTATGTTTAGAACTTGAAACTAGAATAAAATTATGTTTTAATAGAGATTGGATTGATAATACAATAGGTTATCCATTTGTATATAATAAAAAATAATACTATTAAAGAACTTGTATCATGTGAGTCCAATAAATAAAATTAAATAATTTTTCAAATATCTATTTAGATTTTATATGTTAATTAAACTTAAACAAATCACAGTAAAAATCAACCAGGATAGAAAAACAACTTATAATATTTAACACCATCTATTTCTTCTTTTTCTTCTATATCTACCAAAGATCCTGAAAAACCACTATAATAACTTCTATATTCTTCTTCAGGATCATAAGATGATTTAAAACCCTCACGTAATATATCAAAATATGTAGGATACCTTAATATTTCGCTTCTATACGGATAATCTAGAATAACAACTTTAGGTTCATTAAATACACTAAATAGATGATTTGACATAGCATAATAAATATCCTTATAAACAATATAATATTCATTTGATGTTTCAAGTTTCTGTATGTCAAGACCATCTAACATTTCCTCAAGATCATCAACTATTTTTTCAATATTTTCTAGTTTTTTCTCAAGATCATCAACAACCTTGCCGAAGATATCAGCAATAGTATCGTCTTTCAACATTGTAAAGAAGTTCATTTCTTACCAAATATAAAAATATTGAATTCATTTTTTTATTTACAATAATATGTAATCTTTTACAATTCAACAATCACCATACAAACTTGTTAGATACTCAATAAAATCTTATTTTTATACTAATAATCAAACATCATTAATAGGAATATCATTATAAAAGAAATATAAGGTCAATAACATACGTATACAATTATGAATATGTTCAATATGAACATATGATTCTTCCACTTCAAAACGAAACTTATAACATTCTTGTATCACATCTAACATATTGTCAAATATAGGAAAACCTTCAACATTATATATAGATGAATCACGGATGTCATCTCTATCTTCCGGTTCTACAATATCCTCAGCTATATAATAACTATAAATATATAATCCTTTAGGAACTACTTTAATCAAATTTAAATAAACAATCAAAAAACCTTGTCTAGCATTTTTATCCAAACAACTAATATTAGTTACATCCTTAACTTCACCAATATTACTAGCAACCACTTCATTAATATAAGATTCTTTTATCAACTCATCATATGATGAGTTAGACATATCAAAACCAATTTCTTCAAGATTTTCTTTAATAAACGTAAGCCCTTCTACAGCCATTTTATATTAAATATATAATATTACCATCATTTTTATACGTGCGACTCATAATAAAACGTTTCATTATATTCTTTACCAAAACTTACATTAGTATTATATTTAATATATGTATCTCTATATTCTTCATCAGAGCTTAGATCATCTTCATCTTTTTTTACCATTTTCTTTTTCTCTATACAACTACACATAAATATATCTGAAAACATTCTTTTGATATAACTCATTTTATTATTAGCATCCATAATCTAATAATTCTTCGTAACTAAGTTCTTCTTCTATTTTAATTTTCTTTTTTTTAAAAATAGGAAAACATTTACACATTTTAATATATAATAATAAAAGATGTTAATGACAAATAAATCCATTAATTTATTACAAACAAATAGCAATACTATTATTTATGAACTAATCTACACTGCTATTAAATGTGATGTTAATAGTTGCATTTACCGAGAATATTCCGATTATCTATCTCTTTGTAGCAATTTAATAGCTTTTCCGTTAATTATATTAACTAGTATTTTAGGAATAGTTTCTACAATGCAAACCGTAGAATCAACAGATACAAATAATACTAACTATTTACATACTAATACAAATTTTAAAATAGGCATATCATGTTTAAGTATTTTAGTAGCTATAATGTCTGGATTACAAAAATATTGTAAATATGCTGAAAGAACTGAAATAACTAAAAATTATGCTAAAAACTTTGAAAAATTAGGACATAGTATAGAACTATTTTTATACGAAATAAAAAGTGAATCGATAACATCCAATATAGAAATATTTGATAAACTTATTTCCAGTATGTTTAGAGATTTTGAAATATTAAATACAGAATGTGATGACGAACCCTGCAATATGAAAGATAAACAAACAAAAATGTTTAATGAAAAATCTAAAATATTATTAGATCCTACATCACAACCAACAGTTCCTGTTCCACTTAATACGAATAGTAGTTGTTGTTTAAGTTTGCGTAATTGTTTAAGTTTTTTATGTACTTGTTGCTCATATACATATAATAATAAAGTGCCTAAAAATAACATACCACCAAATTTAATACAGTTTAGCAATTTAGATACTATTATTAAAAATCTACGACAAGAATATAGAAGACCAGTTCATACAGTATATCCTATAAATCAAAATAATATTTACGTAAGACAACCATTTGCACCTATACCACGACAAATAGTAGTATCACCATCCTGATCTACTTAAATAAAAAATGTATTATATTATATTAGTCATTCCATATTTCTATTATTTATCATACATACGATGTATAGAATCATACGATCACCTACTATTCATTTAATAATAAACTGATATAAACATTAGACAATTTAAATTAATTAGGAGGTATCAATTCCTCTAATTGGTTGTGTGACGCAATTGGTTAGCGTGTCAGACTGTTAATCTGAAAGTTCTAGGTTCGAGTCCTAGCACAACCGTTTTATTTTTCTAAAATCATTTAAAACAATATTAAATTATTATTTTAAATGGTAAAACAAATTATAATTACTAATATAATGCTATATTGTTCTTATAAATTAATAAAAAATATTTATATAGCATCTAATTCATTAGATGGTTTTATTTAGCATCTAATTCATTAGATGGTTTTATTTAGCATCTAATTCATTAGATGGTTTTATTTAGCAGTAATTATCATAAGGTGATTCGGTTAATGTAGAATTATATTTTATTTTTGCTCTATACAATGTAACATATTTTTTTGTATTTGCTAAAGCTTTATCAATATTATCTTTATATTTATCATTTATTTTTGTTTTATATAACAACACAAGATCGTAATATGCTAAACAATATTTCTTACAATAATCCATCATCTTTGTATCATCTTTGAATAATAATATTAGAAAATAATAACAATGTGTTATTCCACTACATACTAATGCCCTACAATTTGTTGTTTCTTCATACATTTGATCATAAAATGCATATAATGTCATATTCCATTCATTGTCTTTATCGTCTTTGTATATATTAATCATTTTATTTGAATGTGATTGTAATAATCTAAATTCAGTATCAGCATCCTTTAAAAATAATAATACTTCATCCATTAATTCAGGATACTTCGGATGTTCAATATTTTTATAAATATAATCAGCTTGAATAGTAAATATTTGTCCTAATTTATCAGTAGCTATTTCATAACTATTTAAAGCTACTGAAAACTTATTTTTATAACTACTTTGTAATGCATTTATTTTTGTGTAAAACTCTTCTTTTTCTTCTTTAGTCCATAGTAAGTCTTCTTCATTTTTACAATCTTTTTTATGTTCTTTCCATCCAATAACTTGACATTCTTTACTACAAAACCATACTGATTTACATTTAGCGCATTTTTTAGTTGCATTTTCAATACCACAATTAAAACAACAAACCATTAGTTATATAATACTATTCAATCATTTTTTTATAATAATGTTGGATACTTATTTGAATTGTAGAGATAATTGTAATACTAAGTAATATTACAAATATCGTAAAAAAATTAATAGCATCAGGATTAATAATACTATACAAATAATTACAACAATATATAGCAATTATCATTTGACTAAAAATTATCATAGACCATTTAATATACCACATTAAATTACTCAAAAATGTATTTTTGTTAAAGTTTTTATTACACTCTTTAAGATTTTTATTTAATTCTTTTAGAGATACTCCACTATCAACTGGCACATAATCTTCATCATCAGAACTATAATTATCAGAACCACTATCACTAACCGCTTTAATCCTCTTTCGCATATTGTAAGGCATATATAACATATATTTATGTTATCATTTTTTAAAAGTCATCACTAACCTCTATCTTATCCGGAATAGCACTTTTACCACTTTCAATATTGATACTACCAATTTGATATTCAGCTACTTTAGCATCAAAGAAATTAGTCTTACCATCTACAGCACTATATTCCATAAAATGAAATGGATTTTCTTTCATATACCTCTTGTTATATCCTAACATTACTAATACACGATCACCAATATACATTATATAATCTTTCATTAATTTACTATTCATACCTATCATAGAACATTTAATACTTTCGTTTATAAATTGATCTTCAATGTCAACAGCTTCATCAAACATCGCATACACTAATTCTTCAGGAACTTTATTATCCAAATATTGATATAACATACAAGCAAACTCTGTATGCAAACTTTCATCACGACTTATTAATTGATTTGCAAAACTTAAACCTGGCAATAAACCACGTTCTTTCAACCAAAATATAGCACAGAAACTTGCTGAAAAGAATACACCCTCTATTATAGCAAACGCCACTAATCTTTGCGCAAAAGAACATTCTTCATTACCTATCCATTTTAAAGCCCAATCTGCTTTAACTTTAATAGCTGGAAACGTTTCAATAGCTTTAAATAAATCGTGTTTTTCTTTTTCATCTTTACAATAAGTATCAATTAATAAACTATAAGTTTCTGAATGAACGGCTTCTATAGCTATTTGAAATGCATAGAAACATTTCGCTTCTGGTATATTAACATCTGCTAAAAAACGAGTTCCTAAATTTTCCATTACTATACCATCACTACCGGCGAAAAAAGCTAGTATATGATTTACAAAATATTTCTCATCTTTAGATAATTTATCCAAGTGTTTTAAATCTTCCGCAAAATTAATCTCATCAGCAACCCAATACACAGATGCTTGTTTTTTATACATTTTAAATAAATCATTGTATTTTATAGGAAATAATACGTATCTTTCTGACGAATTCACTTCTTTTAAAATTAATTCATCTTTATCGAACTTTTTAGAATGATAATACATATTATTTATAATTAATATTTTTTTATATATAAAAATGATATAGTTTTTATACAAATTACAAATGACATCTAATTCCTGCCCAATATGTATAGAAAAATATACTAAAACAAAACACTTCAAAGTAGAATGCTTTAATTGTGATTTTACGGCTTGTCGTAAATGTATTAGATACTTTGTTATTAATTCTTCTAATAATCACGTTAATTGTATGAGTTGTAAGACAGCTTGGAATGATAAATATATTAGTAAGGCTTTATTACCCGCTTTTTTCAAAAAAGACTATAAAATACATACTAATAAAAATAGTATTGAAGAACAATTAGCACTTCTTCCCGATACACAACCTCACGTTGAACGTATTATAGAAAGAGAGAAAGCAATGGACGAAGATGCTAAAATTTATTGTATGAAACTAGATATTAATAAGTATATAAATTCCTATAAAAAAAGTAAAATATCAGTTTTTATACAAGAAATTAGAATTGAAAATAAAAAAAAAATTGATGATAAATATCAAGAAGAATTGAAGAAGCCACGTAATATAAGAATGAAAAAACCAAATATTGCTAAAATGTTTTATGAAAATAAAGACGAAATTAATACAAAAGCTTCAAATCGGTTTAATAAATATTTAGAAGATATAAACGAAGATAACAAAAAGTATATTGAAGATTCTATTAAATTAAATGAACTAGAAAAAAGAGAAATTAAATTAAGAAAAATTATTTATGAAAAAACAACTGTTGTTAAATCTATTTATAATCGCCCTTGTTCTAATTCAACTTGCAATGGTATGCTTAAAACTGATTCTAATCTATGTAGTATCTGTGATCACATAACTTGTTCAAAATGCCTTCAACCTTACAATAAAACTATTAAAGATCATAGTTGTAATGAAGATGATATTAAAACAGCTAAACTTCTTAAAAAAGATACTAAATATTGTCCTAAATGTAATTTTGGAATTACTAAAATATCAGGTTGTGATGTTATGTTCTGTACACAATGTAATACGTCATTTAATTGGAAGACAATGGAAATATTAACTAAAAATCTTCATAATCCTCATTATCTTGAATATTTACGTAGAGCTGGAACACAGCGTCAAAGAGATAATGTTGTTAACAATTGCATAGCTAATCCAACTATTACTGATTTTGATACTAACAGATTTAATAATATTAGAAACTTTTGCTATGATATTCGAGTATTTAGACCTTTTAGAACTATTATGGATAGAGGTATAATTTCTATTCAATATATTCTCCACATAAGTGAAAATGCTACTAATATTCGAACTAAAATAATTAATTATGAAAATTTAAATAGACAAGCACGTATCAATCTTCTTCTTAACAAGATTGATCGTGATGCTTTTAACGAAATAGTAAGTAAAAACTGTTATGAAATAAGAATATTAACACAAAAAGAACAAATTGTTCTTACTCTTAAAGATGTAGCTACTGAACTTATATTTAATCTATCAAATAACGAATTAATGGCTATTAATAATAGTATATTTAATATACTAGATTCATCTAGATCTACTAATACTTTTGGTAAAATTAGTAATAAAACTGAAGAATTCTTTAGACCATATATAACTATAGAAACCTTTAAAAATGTAATGGATCAATTAGATAAAATTGTAAAAGAAATTAAAAATATAGCACAATATTGTATTGAAGAGGATAAAGAACTGTCTAAACTTTACGGTAGATCTCTTAATTCAATGCTTTATCTTTACCTCTACTAAAAAGTAAAATGACAAATTTATTAGATAATATTAAACTAAATGTAGAAAGATATCTTATTTTTATTAATAAAATTGATGAGTTACCATTTCCATTTGATGATTCTTTATACATTGAAGAAACTTTAAATTATTATATATATGAATTATACAATAAATATAATAATGATAATAATATTATCTCTTCAAAAAAAATATTTGAAAGATCTATCCATAAACCTATAAAATATAAAAGATTTTTATTAAATATTTTACCTAATATATTACTATTCGTTGAATCAAAGCTTATAATTAAATAATTCAAAATCTTGCTTAAAATAGTTATAAATCAAATCTAATGATTCTTTATTTAATATTTCATTCACTTGTTTTGAATTATTAGTAACCTTAATATCTTTTATAAGATCTTCACGTTCTATCTTTACTAATACCTTTTTCAATTCTTCTTCATAATTTTCAAATCTATAAACATCAGTTACTAATTGAGTTTTATAATCCAAGCAATGATAATGGTCCCCAATCAGGATCTGTATATTCATCTATATTTGAAAGAAGCATTTTCTTAATCCAATCATTTATATTATTATTTTCTGCTAAAATTCTATGTTTATCTGGTCCCATTTTATAATTGTTTTTTAAACATTTATAACTCTCACTTTTATCATTCAATTCATTTGTTTCTAAATCTTTAAAATACAAATGCTTTAGTAAATGATTATACCACGATATTATTCTTGTTACAGGATGTCTAACAAAAACAAAAGAATATTTATTTAATATTTCATCTTTACGTAAATAAATATGCGTATGAGTTTTTTCAATATTCAATAAAGCTGTTATAGTATCACCACCCGTCTTAGGATTATGAATAAATACATAATCGTAAGACATTTATATTATTAACTATACAATTATATTGTCCGTATTTTAGTTGAAGATCTACTTTTAGTTTTATCTACTTCAATTAAAAATTTAAAAGCTTTTAATTTTTGTTTTTCACGATTATTATTTAGTTCATCTATTTTTTCATTTATTTTTTCTATTATTTCTTCTCTAGTTAATTTTGTATCTATATTACACATAATTGCCATTTTTTTATAAAATGTATTTGAACTTTGTTTTTTCGGGTTAATTCCAGTATATTCATTTTCTTTAGCATAACAATAAAAAGGTAAAATATCTTTATTTGGTTTAATATCATTATACATTTCATATTTAGGAAGTATCAATTCATTTATATTTGCAATATTTGAACTAATATCATTTAATGTAATCTTAAGACATAAATAATCTAATGATATATTATGGTGAAATATAACTTCATTTGTAAAATCACCTTTATGTGATTTTAGTTTTTTTACAACCTTATTTAGTTCCCACGGAAAATACGTATTTGATTCATTTATAAAACCGTTATAATTTACAAAATTAATATGGTAGTTTTGTTGTTCTAATAATTTTTTTGAAAAAATCAAACAGTTTTTTGCAGGAAATAAAGTTTCATATTTTAAATTATATTTTGTTATTAAACTAAAATAAACACCTGGAAATTGATCATCTTCGTTAGATGTTCTTAAACCTTTAGTAATATTATTGTCAGTCATATGTACCAAATACAATATATTTTCATTCATTTTATTTATTAAATAGATATTCTTAGTGCAATACTCATAGCTTGCAATTCTTGAATTATCAATTTGAATGCATAAGGTATCCTTACTTGCGAAGGATCTATATCATTCTTACAATAATTACAACTATATAGATTTCTTTCACTATTTGATACCATTATCATTCCACATACCTTACAAATATATTGTTTAGAATTATCTGAACAATCAAGCATTTTCTCTTTTAAGAATAAACTTGCACCGTGTGATAATATAGCATCTCTTTCCATTTCTCCAACCCTCAAACCACCAGCACGTGATCTTCCTTCACTTGGTTGTCTTGTTAAGAATACAATAGGACCATTAGATGATCTTGAATGTATTTTATCACATACAATATGTTTTAATCTTTGATAATATGTTGGACCTATAAATATAGTAGTCTTCATCTGTCTTCCTGTATATCCATCATACATTATTTCATTACTATGTTTTTCCATTCCATAAGATTCTAATTTATTACAAATATCTTCTACTGATAGATCATTATATGGTGTGCAATCTTGAATATCACCTTCAATACATCCAACTTTACCTAATACACATTCCATTAATTGTGCAATTGTCATTCTTGACGGAATAGCATGTGGATTCATTATTAAATCAGGAGTAATACCATCTTTTGTATAAGGCATATCTTCAGAATTATATATCATACCTATACTTGCTTTTTGTGCAATACTTGAAGCTAATTTATCACCAACAGCAGGTTTGCGATGATTACGAATTCTTATCTTACAAAAAGCATAACCTTCATTATTAATTTCTTTATAATTCATATCTACAGTGCCTTCTTCATTAGATTTAATAGAAACACTTGTATCAATATTATGTATCTTACCTTTTATTTTTTTAGGCATTATCTTTCCTACAATTATATCACCCGCTTTAACATATGTATTTTTATCAACAAATCCATCTTTATTCAATTTATCGTAATTAAACTGTTTTGATGTATCTATTTTTTCAGGATTACAAAATACTTCTTCTTCTCCGGTTGAATGATTTTTATTACATTGCTCTTTTAATGTTTTATAATGTGTGCTTACGAATAATCCACGATCTAAAGCATCTCTATTCACTATAATACCATCTTCTTGATTAAAGCCACTATAAGTCATTATAGCAACTACTGCATTTATACCTGATGGCAATTCTGCTGCCTGAGTATATTTACTCAATTTAGTTGCTATCAAAGACTTCTGTGGATAATTTAACACATTAGACAATGTATCCAATCTTGTATTAAAATTTGTCATATATAAACCTAAAGCTTGCTTGCCCATCGCGCTATTGGCGCTAAAGTAATTTCCCTTTGTTATAAATGAATGATTACTACTCTCAACTTCAATATCTGCAATTTGCACATATTTGTGAGATTCTACTTTAACAGGTTGGAATAAAGCTTCACCTTTAATAATAACATTTTGTTTAAATTCATTAAAAGTTAAATTTTCAATTATTTTAGATGCTTTGATATATTCAATATAAATACCACTATCAATTGCTTTATGAATCGAATATTTATAACCAATAGTATTATAATAACGAACAAGAGTATCTTTATTAGATCTTATCTTATAAGCAATTCGAACTCTATTACGATCGTTAAGATAATCTATATTTTTAATATAAGTATTAATATTAAATTCATTAAGTAAATCAGAACATTGATACATAAATCTTAATAATCCATCTTTCATATTTGGAATTGATTGGTTAGCAGTTGGTGGAATATCAAAACCAATTGCATTTGTTTTAACATTGTTATATGAAATACGAATAGTACATCCATCACCACCTTGAAAACCTGCTAAGAAATGACGTTTAGTTTCCATACTACCATTCATAATCCATTTTGGAATTGGTTTACGAACAGTTTCAGTAGTTTTACCATATGAAATACCTAGCATTATTAACAATGTAGGAAATGAACCATTATAACATACATCAAATGTATGATGTTTACATCCTGATGTTGAATGTGTTCTAAATCCTTCATTAATACGATTTGCTTTAAACCCTAATTTAACGATATCATTGTTTAAATGTTCAGCATCATACAATGATTCAAGTGATGCTTGAACTTGCGGTGTTCTTCCACCGTGCTTTTTATCATATACATTAATAGCACCATCTGCCAATATAAATCCAAATATACCTGATATAATAGGCAATCGACTATCATTACTCATTAAAGGAATATAATTTAATTCTTTAAGTTTTTTCATATGTTTCGTAATTAATGATGGATTAACATTTGCCATTATTAAACGTTTTTCCATTATATCTTCATCAACTAATATATAAGGTTCAATATCTTCATAAAATAATTTATGATAAATATTATTACATAATATTCCTACTTTAGTATCTTCTGTAAATTCAGTTGCACATTTCCATCCATCTAATGTCATAAATTTATGATCATCAGAACATACAATAGATTTATTACCATATTGTGTGGTTATTTTTACAATTGGTTTAATATTATCATATATTTTATGATTAACTACAGTCGTTGGTGATGTTGTCATTTCTTTTAAATCAAAAGTTACAACTTTATCACCAATCTTAATATCTTTAAGTTTTTTGTAAGTTCCATCGTCCATTAATAATTCTTCTTCAGTCCAAATACATTGGTAAGTATTACGAGGTGCTTGATTATGATTTGCAAATGGAATATTTGCACCTAAAATACCAAACATCAAACAAGGATGAATCTCACAATGTGTATATCTAGGAATTAAAGTAACACCCGAACATTCTTTAGTCAAATCTTTTGGAAACATTGCTATCATTGAATGTGCTGTTTCATCAATATCTAAATATTCTATAAATCCTTCTTTATCATCTTTACCCATTGCAGATGGCATTATAAATCCTTCAAAACACCATTTCTTAAGTTCCTCAATACCATATTTCTTTAAAAACTTATGAAACCTTAATTCGTTATTATCATCTACAATAAATAGAGGTCTATACATTCTTCCACCCTCTGTAGAAATACTTAGAATATTCTTCATTCTATCCCAATATATAGCAGATACTGGATTTATTAATCCTTGCCGTTTATAAGATTTTAAGTTTTTATACAATAATTCAGGATCTGTATGATAACCAAATAATTCACCATTAATTATTATTAAAGAATTATAGTTTTTAAAAATATTCTGTAGAAAACTAACACGATCATCAATATTATCTACATATTCAATAACATCGTTTTCTTTTAATAATATTTTTATCAATATATTACAATAATATATTGAAATATTAGTGCTTAAAGCCATATTTTTAACTAAACCTACCGGAGCACCTTCTGGTGTCTCGCAAGGACATATAACACCATAATGTGAATTATCTAATTTCCTTGGTTGAACTAATTTACCATTCTTTTCCATAGCCGTATTAATACGCCTTAAATGTGATAAAGTGCTATGATGACACATACGATTTAAAACTTGTGATACACCTTGTTTAATATTCTGAAAACTACCAATTGTCTTAATACCCCAATTACCAGTACTCAATGCATATTTTAACCAACTATCCAATAAACCTTGTTTAAAATATTTAGTAATATGTTGTTTATCACTTATTAGATCAACTACAAAAGTGCTATCATTTCGCCATTGATTAATATCTTTTTCTATCATAGTTTTTAATTCTTTAGTAATTTTTCCATAACATTGACGGAATAAATTAGCCATTAACATACCAGGTGTATCAATGCGTTTGTTAATATAACTATCACGATTATCATAATTTTCATAACCCAAATAAATTGAAATTGCTTTATTTATCATATATCCTAAATATAAAGCTTTCTTATTTCTTCCAGTAATATGAGGTAATAGATCAGATACTAAAACTGCTTCTACATTATCAACTGTTTTATTATTTCGCATATTACCCGTTATGTTTCTTAAAATATATTCTAAAGCATCTTCACGAGTATATACACCTACTGCATCATCACAACAAGCTTTCAATTCTTCTAAAATATGTTTATTACGAATCTTATCTATATTATATAACACGTGATGTATAATTTCATTGTCTGATAAAATATTTAAAGCTCTAAACATAATAAACACCGGTATTTCTGTTTTAAGAAATGAAGTATTAATACGAATAACTCTTCCCATATGATTTGATTTTTTACTCATTGATAATGAAATCGTCTTTGTAGGTAAATAGAAAGGTTCATTCATTGATCTTATTTCAGTATGTATTATATCAATGTTATTCGCAGGTTTAAAGATCAAAACATAGTTTTCTTTAATACGATCTTGATTAATTAACACCTTTTCGTTTCCATTTACAATAAAATAACCACCCATATCATAACGGCATTCAGATATTATATTTTCGTGAGGTATTATACTCAATATACAAGCTTTTGATCCAACCATAACGGGTAATTTACCAATATAAATATCTTTCAGTTTTTTTGTTTTAGTTTCATTATGATTTTCATTTTGATTATATATATTAGTTATTATTCTAACATTTACATATAAATCACAAGAATATGTTAAATTATCATAACGTGCCATTTGCGGTGTCATATTAATTTGAGTTCCATCTTGTTTCTTATAAATAGGTTTAGTAAAATGCGGTTCTTCAACATATATACTAATTTTTTGATTATAATCGTTTATTTTTTCGTTAAAATCATTTGTAATTATTATAGGATTATAACCTGTAACGATCTTACGTAGCTTTGTATCTAGAAAATCATTATAACTTTCTATCTGATGTCTAACTAATTGATGTGATGCAGTTATATTGCCACCCGAAGAAAAATAAGCATCTAATAATGTTTTTATATTTTCATCAAATGACATAAGTATATATTTTTATATATTTTTCATTTCTTATATCATTTTTATGTATTAAAATTCTTAATGTTAGCTATATACAACTTAATTATTATTCTTAATTTTCAAACATATACATAATAAACTTTATCTTTTCTAAACATTTTCACGTAATTATATATTACATAAGGGTTTTAATTAGGATTTTAGTATCTAAATGTATATCTACACTTCCTAAAAATGTCCAGATATATTTGGTTTTTAAGAGACATATATTCTTATATTATCTTTAAGATTAACTTGTGTATCTAATGGTGTTGCTCAATAGAAAACAATAAACGTATTTATACCACTAAAACAAGATTACATTAACAATCTGTATTTACATTAGAATAAATTAATTTACTAAGTTCTATACAATAAACAACTATATGTATTATGTCTCTTTTATTTGTTATTAAATGTCAAGAAGAAAAATATTATTTAGGATTATCTAATAATTTTGTATCAATCTTTTTTAAACATTTAGAAAATCACGATAGTATTCCTTGGATGAATATGTATCAACCTATGGAACTTGTACATATAGATCACTTTTTTAATCTTAAAATGTTAAATAACTGTGTAATATATTATATGTATAGGTATGGTATAGAAAATGTTAGAGGTGGTATTTACAGTAATATTATATTGAATTTAAATCAATACAATCAAATTACTAAAAAAATAAATTTCATTTATTTTGATGTGTAATTTTATTATTGAAATAAAGAGTTTTTATATAGTAAAATGCTAACTAATTATATATTAAATAGCGATATACAAAAATCATTAGAACATATATGTTATTTATTACATATGAATGATGAAAAACTTGAAGAATTAGAAAATAGTCTTATTGAAATATGCAATTATATTGGATTAAATATGGAAATTGAACACGCTAAAAGATGGTTTGATATTGTTAATTCAACATATGAGGTTATTAGCAACAATGAAATTAAAATTGATGAAACATTAGTATTATGTAGCAAAATGTGCTCCTTATGTAAATTATTAAAAGAAAATAGCATTATAAATATTAAAAACTTAAGATCGCAAGTTATTAATGATCTTGAACATAGTTTAAATGCGCAATATGTTGTAATATTTGAACATATATTACCTTTAAGAACTTCAGATTCTTATAACGTTGCGTGTAAAATAGCAATGTGTTTTATTAATTATTTTGAAAAAACTAAAGATATTGATACAGAATCTAAAGAATTTACAGTTTTAGCAAATAAAATTAGATTAACTATTGAATATATTACACGTAAAAATATTTATATTGAAAATAATAATTCTAAAGATGCAGATTGTATTTGGTTTATTTGGAATATTATTTTAAAACTTACACAATCGCATAGTTTTACTACAATATATAAATTATTCTCACATAATTGGAAATCAACAGCACGTAAAAAAAGATTAGGTATATTATGGGGGACTGTATATCTTTTAAAACATAAAGAAATTGAATGGTCTAAGCAAGATATAGATAATTTTGAAAAAATTAGATTATTAAGTAAAAACTTAATGATCGAAACAAAAAATAGATATCCTAAAGATATTACAATTAAAAAAAATATTGATGATGATATTAAAAATATTTGGAATACTTACATTCCTTCAAGCAAATCGTAGATTTTAAATTTACTTCTTAGATTTACCGGTTTTAGCTGATACTGTTACACGTTTAGTTACTACTTTTGTAGTTCTCGCTCTTCCACCACGAAATTCTGGAGCTTCTTCAACAACTTTATCGTCAGAATCTTCATCTTCTTCCTCTCCATCATCTTCATCTTCAGTTCCATCTTCAAATTCATCTTCAAATTCCTCATCCTCATCCACATTACCACCACTAATTTTCTTTCCAGTATAGCTTAATTTACCACCAACAACAGCTAAAGCACCTCCTGTCATTGTTTTAACTTCAGCTGAAGTTAAATCACAAGACTCAATGTTATATTTATATTTAATTTCATATTCTACATTGCCTCTTTTCATTACTAAAGGTTTAGGTAATTTTTCACGCGTTACCATATAAGAATATGTTTTTCCAGCACTATGGCGATCACGCATACGAAGAACAAACTTGATACTTGTTTTATTTTTATATTTAGTAAATTTACGTAATGTTAATTTTTTGAATAGAGCTTTGCCTGCTTTTTTAGCGGCTTGACCTGGTTGATCATTCTTATAATTACCCCCAATATATCCAATTCCCGATCCCATTATTGTAAATGTAGGCATTTATATTAGGTAAATATTAAATTAATTCTTCTGATTCTTCTGAATCTGAGCCATTCTCTTCACCTGAAAGAATATCATATAATATTTCATTATCATTGTCTATATCATCATCTATGTAATTATATTTTATGTTTTTTCTAAACATTATAGGTATATTTCCTTCTATTTTCCTCAATATATGTTTTGATTCTTTCATATTATTTTCTTCAATTTCTTCAACATCATATATTGATTGATATGTTGTATTTGTATTTGTATCATTATATTTGCGTTCTACATCATCTACATAATAAAATTTCATACGTTCTCTTGGTATTATTTTAATATCATTTTCATTAAATATTCTTAAACATTCTTCTACATTTATTTTTACTATTTTATATAGGTGTTGATAATATTCCAATGTTGTTTCAAACTTATTTTTACTAAACTTATATTTATTATTTCTACTACAATGAAAATAATCGTGAAAATCTTTAAATTCTTCTGATTTCATAAAATCTTCGAACTTCATTATATAAAGCTATTTTTATACTTTTTTATATAATGACAGATATTATTGATAAGTTTAATGAATTAGCAGAAAAAATTAAAAACTCTTCAGCTAATCCTAATGTTGTTGTTCCGGATGATATTAAATTAAAGTTTTATGCATATTATAAACAAGTTACAATAGGTGATTGTAATACTGAATGTCCTGGAATGTTCCAATTTCAAAAAAAAGCAATGTGGAATGAATGGAATGCACTTAAAGGAACAACAAAAAATGATGCTACTACAATGTATATTTATTACGCTGAACAATACGTATAAACATTTAAGTTTTAATTATTATAAATGGAATCAATGGAATCAATGGAATCACAATATATTAATTTAATTAAACATATTTTAAAAAATGGTATATCTAAAGATGATCGCACAGGTATTGGAACTTTAAGTATATTTAGTTATAATATGACATTTAATTTACGTGAAAGTTTTCCTTTATTAACTACAAAAAAAGTATATTGGAAAGGTGTTGTTGAAGAATTGTTATGGTTTATATCAGGTTCTACAGATTCTAATGTATTAAAAGAAAAAGGCGTTAGAATATGGGAAGGTAATAGTTCTAGAGAGTTTTTAGATAGTCAGGGATTATCACATTATGATCAAGGTGATATTGGCGCAGGATATGGTTTTCAATGGAGACACTTCGGTGCTAAATACACTAATATGTATGATAGTTATGAAGGACAAGGTGTAGATCAATTAAAAGATGTTATTTATAAAATTAAAAATACACCAGATGATCGTAGAATCATTATGAGCGCTTGGAATCCTACAGATCTTGATAAAATGGCTTTACCCCCTTGCCATATTTTTGTTCAATTTTGGGTTGATTCAAATAAAAAAGAATTACATAGTCAAATGTATCAAAGATCTTGTGATGTGGGTTTAGGTGTTCCTTTCAATATTGCGAGTTATGCTCTATTAACTTGTATTATTGCGAAGTTATGTGATTTAACACCAGGTGATTTTCATTATTGTATGGGTGATACACACATATATAAGAATCATATAGATGCTATAAAATTACAAATTACTAGAGATCCATATGATTTTCCAAAAATAAATATAAAAGATATTACAGATATTGATAATATTAAATTTGATGATATTGAATTAATAGATTACAAATATTATGAAAATATTAAAATGAATATGGCGGTTTAAATATCATTCACACCTGTATAATATATTTTATTTATATTTAATGAATTAATAAATGCTTTACATTTATCGCAAGGTTGTGATAACATAACTTCATTATCACGAACTCTTACAACATACATATGTAGATTATCGATTGGTTTGCATTTTAATTTTAATATTGCGCTTTCTTCTGCGTGGATACTATATTTTATATGAGACTTATTATCTTTAAAAATACGATAATTATGTCCTTTAGATACTATTTTATTGTTATGAACTATAACACAACCGTGTTTTTGACTCATTAAAGATTTGTTTGCTTCGTCTATAGCAACCTGAACAAAATCAGAATGCTTTCGTTTATAAATTGCCATAATAATTTATTTTTCTGTTTTCATTTTTATATATTTATAATGATACTTTGTGTATTATTGTTATTCTTATCATTGTATTATTCCAATTTTTTCTTGATTAAATAATATTCCGTGTATATTTTTAATATTTTTTACCTTATCGATGTGTAAATTTGTGATATCGACTGAGGTTTTTATTGTTAGACTATTTATTTCATTTACTATAGGTACAAAGACGTCTTTGTTAATAAATTCAGGAGTCGTATCTAGATTACATAATATATTAATATTAGATAATGCATAGCTTCCATTAACATATGCTGTAGGTGAATTACTTGAGTTATTGCCACTTAAATTTTGATAGACATCAACCTCAGCAGCTAAAAAACATCCTAATACTTTATTTAATATATATCCTCTTGATACTGTTATATCATTAGTAGCATTACTAGTAATACCACTTATTGCATAATCACTAATATTAATATTATTTGCTGTTGCATAAGTTGTTAAATCATTATCAGATCTTAATCCTTCTATTTTTATTTTATCACACAAAATATCATAATCTATTTTCTTATTAAATACTGAATAAGCTCCAACCATAGCAAGACGACATAGTTCGTTAAACTCTGCTGTAGAATCATCAGTCAAAATATTATTATCTGGAACAATATTGCTACTAGTAATTTGTATTTTTGGAAAAGTAAGTTCATTATTATCACCACCTAAAACAAGACTATAATTTCGTTGTAATCTTTTTTTTCTTTCAACTTTAGCAAGATTACCTTCAACTCCACCAATATATTGTTTTTTTAAACCACCACCATTTTTTTTAAACATGTGGGTTACATCTACTTGTTGACCACCACTTTTGTAATATGCAGAACCATCTTTACGCATATATATATTACGACTTTTACCACCTATTAAAAGTTTCATTTTATTATTATATCATATTAAATATTTTGTAATAATCTAGGTTTCTTATCGCCATTTAAAACATTAGGCATAGTTCTTTTATCTTTATAGTTAGCTTTAACCCGTTTTTTAATAAACTCCGGAAATGTAAAATCTATATCGTCAATAAGATTATCGTAAGATTTGATTATATCATCAATAAAGTTTTCATCAAGCTTACTAGGATAATTCGTAATATGATTTTCAATATGATGTTCTAATTTAATAAACTTAGTAGTTAATGTTTGAAATTGATTATATTTATCATTAATTTGTAAAACAGATTGTAAGGCAGATATAAATGCTATAATTCCATTAATAGAAATATTCATTAATGTTAAAATAAAATGTTTATCAACAGGAATACTTCCAGCAGCCGCATTAAAAACACATAATATAGCAGATGCTAATATTGTAGGAATAACTAAAACATTACCAAAATTATAATAATAATTTTTAGTATTTTCACATAACATACCCATCATAAAACTTTTATCTAAATAATCATCTAATAATATTTTTTGATGATAAGTTAATGTTGAAGATTCCAAGACATCTACACTTTGTGTGCGATCTACACATACCTTCTTAAAAGGTTGTATTTCTTCTTGCTCCATTTTACTTATTCTAAAATGTTATATTTTTGCTTTAACATCTAAAAATGATATAAATACACAATTAAATGTATGACTGAATCAATTAAAATAAAGTTTATTGAAAAAAAACTAACATATAATAAATTAATTAATATTTTTAAAGAAGAATTAGATAGTAATACATTTTTAAAAATTAAAAAAGTATTGGAAAATAATGATATTGAAGAACGAATGAAACCACAAAAAACAGAAGATACATATTATAAACAAATAAGTGCGGAAATATTTGAAAGACTTAAAACAGAAAAAGAAAAAGATCCAGAAGCTTTTAATAAAAAATATGATAAAAAATCAATGTTAGCAATAAAAAATCAAATATGGACTAAAGAATATAAAAATAAATAGTTAAAATAAAATGAATATTGGTATAGGAGCCAATAACAATAGGGCAGATGTTGTTATAGTAGATCCAAATCATTCACCTCATAGTTCTTCAGGTGATAATACTATAATAGATGAACTAACTGATCATGAAATGCGTAAGAAATTGAAAAATCATATTATAAAAAAAACTGATAAAATATCAGATAAATTACAGTATGTATCATTAAAATTTGATATAGTTAAAAATAAATTTAATAGTTATTCATTAACAATTTTAGTAGTATCAGCAATGATAACATTAAGCGATGCTGTCAAATTATTAATAATACAATTTGTTGGTAAAAATAACCTTAATACAGATCCAAATACGATTGATTTTGTATTAAATATTTTATCCTTAATGATGGGAACATATATGACAGTAATAGCAAGTATAATTCGTTTTCAAAATTATAGAGAAAAGATGGAAAAACTTAAAGAAATGCAAGATAAATTAATACACGTTAAAGCATTATATAATAGAGAATTAGCTGTTTTACGATTGAATAAGAATGAAGAGAAAACTTTAGTAGAAGATGTTCAAGATAAATTATCAGAATATGATTCAATTGTAGATGAAGTTAATATAATAAGTGAAATAACAAATAAAGAAATGATAGTATTTAGTAAAAAGATATCAGATTTTAAATTGCAAATAACAACAATTAAAAATGATGAAAATACACGTTTAAGAGAAATATTATCGCCTTAAATATAAATTATGCCATTGGAGCAAAGACAAATCAATCTGCTTAAATCTTATAAAGATAAAAGTTATATTATGGGTGTATTATGTGAAAAGAGTTTTGAACATTTTAATTTTATTAAATCAATATGCAATATACCGTTGATTCTAATATCATCTGTAATGGCTATTCTTAATTCTTCATCATTTGATGGTAATGAAATGAAAATACCAAATATTGTAATTAATAGTCTAACCGCAATGATAATAGGAATTATTAATAACTTTAGAATAAATGAAAAAGAAAGTAATTTTAAACAATTATCTTGTAAGTTTATGAAGATCTCTCATATGATTGAAGATAAATTACATAATCATTTAGAAACATTATCTAGTAGTGATATATCAAATCAAATAAAAGAATATGATAATTTAATTGAACAGATAGATTTTACATTTCCAACATCTATACAAAAAACTGTTAAAAAGTTATACAAAAATAAAAAGCAATTACCAGCTATTTTAAATGGTGATATGGATGATTTTATTATTGAATCATCTGCCATTTCACAAACAATACCACCTATAAATACAATAATTACATCTCCTTAAGAATAATTCTGTATTCTCACACACAACTTATACCAATCGTATTTTTCAATAAATTCTTTATTTTCTTTTGGTAAATTACTAAAATAATACCAAGTTCTAGCATTTGCATCCCAATATAATCCTAATTTTTTAAGATCATCTTTACAAAAACTAGGTATTTTTACATTATATATATCTGGTTTAGGAAATGACAAATAATTTAATTGACTTATAACACCTAATCTTGTTTCTTCAGTATAATACCATTGCTTTTTTAAGTAATCCCATTTAGCACCAAGATCTTTTGCTTTATCTTTATTTTTATATGGTATATTCAGATATACTTTGTAAGTTTTAGGAAATTTACTAATAATGTTGCTATATAATGCGTCATAATCTGTATCATCCCTACAATATCCAGTTTTTATATTAAATGTAAGTCCTGCAGGACATACGCATTTTTGTTTCTTTTCATCCCATATATGGTTTTTACCACATACACACTTACCATCTCTTAATACTTCACCCTCACCGCAAATAGGAACATACTTAATACATTTATTTGTTTTAGGATTTAATACTTTACCCTCAGGACATTCTTTCTTAACAGACTTAACAGACTTAACAGACTTAACAGACTTAACATTCGTAACATCTTTAATACATCTATTTGTTTTAGGATTTAATACTTTACCTTCAGGACATTCTTTTTTAACATTCGTAATATCCTTAATACATCTATTTGTTTTAGGATTTAATACTTTACCTTCAGGACATTCTTTTTTAACTTTCGTAACATCTTTAATACATCTATTTGTTTTAGGATTTAATACTTTACCGTCAGGACATTCTTTTACCATTTATTCTTATATTATATAAAAATGATAACACTTATATATATAATTTAAAATGAATAAGTGTAAAGAAATATTAGAACAATACAAAGTAATTTATAAAGATTATAAACAAAATCTTAATATATATAATTCGTTAAAAAATAAAGCATTGTGTAGAAATGGATTTAAACCACAAAAAGAATTTAAAATTCTAGGTAATAAATCAACAAAATATTATAAAAAACTTTCAAATGAAATATTAATTACAATTGAATGTCTTAAAAAAACAAATAATAATTTAAAAGACGCCATAATAAGAACGCCAAAATAATTATTCAATGATATGTTATAAAACTAATGTATAATACCAGCGATTCATTAGCATAAAGCTTTCTGGTAATTCTATTTTCTATAATATAGTGTTCCTTTTAATTTTTCTTTCTTTTTATTAATAAAATTATGATATAATTTATCCCATTCATCACACCAACTATTTTTTTTATAATTGCTCATTTTTAAAATATAATTACTACTACTTAAATATGGCTTACGAGACGCAGGTTTCCAAGCATAACTAAATATATATATATTAGTCGCCATTACCCAATCATAAGCATCAATTGATACACAACTTAAAAACCATTGATATATATCTTTAGGATCATATTCCTTTAAAGTCATATAATTCAATAAGATCATTAACCTTTCAATATGATGTAAATAACCGTATTTTTTAACTTTTTCTAAACAATTATCAATAGGTAATATACCCGTTTTAAAATTGTTATCATACCATTCTAAAGGTAATTTAACTTTATTTTCAAAATGATTAGATTTTGTCATAACATCATAGTGATAAACGTAAATATATCTCATATATTCACGCCATCCTACTATTTGCCTTAAAAATCCTTCATAACTTTGTATAGGAACTTTATCTTTTATTTTTACGGTTTCTTTAATAACATCTTCAGGTGTTATCAATCCAATATTTAATGATGAAGATAAAAACGAATGATATAATATAAGATCATCTTCTGATACTATAGCATCTTGATATTCACCAAAATTACTGAGTTTATGTTTTAAAAAATGTATTAATAACTCTTTAGCTTCTTTGTGTGTAGTAGGATAAATAAAATTACCACTATATCCATAGGATTTAAATTTTTTAACGTATTCTTTAGCTTCATTAACATACCTAGAATTACCAACATTATAGTGTATAATAACCGGTAATTCTTTTATTTTTTTGCGATTATTTACATCATAACTTTTATCCAATCCTTTTAAATTTAATTTATTAATAGACCATAACTTAAAACTATTATGAAATAATTTACCACTATAATCTTTCAAATCTTCTATAGAATGTAAAAACATAGGAGACCTATGTATAATAACATTAGCATATTCTCTTTCTAATATTTTATCAACAGGATCAAACATTTCAGTTATATTTTTAGGTTTAGCACTAACATATTTTATGTTAAAGTTATTTTGTTTTAAATAATCGTAATAATATTTCATCGTAGAACGATGTAATATTAACTTATTTATATGAACTCTTGAAAAAAATCTAGGATGTTCATATAATATATACTCTTTAGATTTATCTAAATATTTTACATCAAATAATGTATTTGGAAATAAAATAAAGACCATTTATTCTTTATTAAGTTTTTCTTCAATTTTATTAATTCGGCTAAGAATTTCTTTAAGCAATTGATAATTATCACGAATAGTAGGATTATAAATATTTTTAGTAATCATAGAATTAACAAAATTCTTTTGCTGTTCATCCCGTTGTTGTTTTTTCTCCGTATATTCTTTAATATCAGCCTCCGTAATCTTAAGTTCTTTCAATACCTGATCTTTATTCTTACTTTCTTCATCAATTTGCTTAACAGCATTCATAATAATACGGGTCTTGATACTATTAGCGGTTCTTTTAAGCGCTTTCGCAATATCATCTACAGTCATACCAGATTTAAGTTTGCTTAGGACATTTTCATCTTCACTATCATCCCATTTCAATCCAGCACGAGAAGTATCGGGATTTTCACGGAGTTTTTTCATATTTTCTTGAAATTTTACCATATTGTTTGCCATTGTTGATAGTAAATATTAGAATAATCTTTATATGAGTTTAAGTTTTTGTTGTTGCCACAATTCACCTAATTTTGCCATATGTTGTTTAGGTGTTAATTCTTTATATTTTTCTTTAACAATACTCATATTTTCTTTAACAAATTGATTATAAACAGTTAATTTTTTTTCTTTATCACCTACATTTTTCTTTTTCTTTTTCGTATGATTTTTACACTTTTCAGTTACTATTTTCATAAACGACTTTTTTGTATAATCTTTACTTAAATCAATATTATTCAATTCTTGAATAATGCTTTCAACATCAATAATTGTCATTTTATATTTAAACAAAAATATAATTTCACTTTTATATACATTTATAATGATGATTTTGTAATAACCTCACATATATATCCATTTCTATTTAATTTTTTAGTATATTCAGACAATTCGTTATAATGTAATATAATATATTGATCTACAATAGGTTTATTTATATATTCCGATATTTTAACAATATCATTTGAATATAAATAAATCTTATCATCTTTTATTTTTAAAAAGACTTTCATTAAAAATGATTGTATAATTATATAAATATATTTTTAAATGAATTGTTTGGAATATTTTAATACTATTACAAATATTGTTATTGATATTAGTAATTTAAAAGAAGATAAAATATTTAAATATATTAGTTCTTTAAGTGAAATTCAAAAATATTCATATATTAAAATTAAGAATCTCAAAAGTAATACGGATTATAATAGTAAAATAGGTAAAGTTATTGAAAAATTAGAAAATAACCGATACAAAATATATATTGAAAATAAATATTTATCAATTGCCGAAAATAATTTAGAATTATATCCGATTATACTATATTTTAAACCACCTGATGTTGAATATAAAATATTACAGTATTATAATTATGGTTTTAATGTCCCACTAACAAATAATAAAGATCATATAGTTATATTTTACAAAGGAGATTACTATTATGAAGATACTAAAACAATAACTAAAGCAAAATTAGATTCTTTTTTTGAAAATTCATCTTATGAAGTATATAAAATATGTAATATTTGTAATGAAAAAACGCTGGATCTAATCGCTTGTAATGTATGTATTTATACATATTGTCAAAAATGTGTATTAAAGTTTAATGACAAAATATGTCCTTATTGTAAAGATCCATTGAGATATACAGAGATATAAAAATAATATTGATAATATTATTAGTAATGTCATCTACCGTTTTTATTTTAGGTGGTTTTGGATATATAGGTTTTAATTTAGCAAAAATATTAAATAGTAATAATTACAATGTTGTTATAATTGATGTTATAGGTTCAAAAGTTTCTATGGATTTCAATTGTTATTATTATTGTTGTGATATACGTAATATGACATTTATGTTAACATTAGTTAATAGACATAAACCAGATTGTTTTATTTGGTGTATAGATCTAATACCTTGTAATAATTTATATTATGATGTATGTATTAATGGACTAACAAGTATTATTAATATTTTAAATGTTAATAATATTAAACAATTTATTTATTTATCTTCAGCAGAAATATATGGTTGTTGTGAATATGCAACTGAAAATATGATAGGTTCTCCTTTTACAACTGAAGGAAAAACTAAATTATTATCAGAAGATATTATAGTTAGTCAATATGCTTATGATTATTTTATTTTAAGAGTTAGTAATGTATATGGTAAAATAATTCCTAATATCCCTAATTATAAAAATCATATAATTAATCAAATTGAATTATTTGAAAATAATGTAATTGAAAAAATAGGAGTTACTAATATTATTTCAGATTATATACATATTGAAGATCTTATTGTTATAATTTCAAAATGTTTATACAAACTTAATGTATATGATATTAATAAAACTATTTTAAATGTAGGAACAGAAAATACTAAATCTGATATTAGAATATTTAATTTACTATATTCTAATAAAGAAAAACCACCTTTATATGGACATAGAAATTCTAAGGTTATCGTAAATACTTTAAATTGTAATAAATGTAAATATGTTTTATTATGGGAACCAAAACATAAATTAGTATAAAAATGATTACATATATATAATTTATTATAAATGTCGAAAAAAACTGAAGATTGGAATGATATTGTAGAAGATACTGATAACACTGATAAAAGCGGGACTAATAATCCTAACAAAAATGATAATATTGCTACTACTACTACTACTAGTAAGCCTAGTAGAAGTGTTAAAGCAGATAAGCCTGATAAGCCTGATAAGCCTAATAAGCCTGATAAGACTGATAAAACTGATAAGCCTGATAAGCCTGATAAGACTGATAAGCCTGATAAGTCTGATACAAATGATACAACAGAAAAACCTTATAAGAAAAAGTATTATCCTCATATTCCTTGTTGGTTTTTGGTTAATAGTTACCAATGTAAGCAAACAGAATGTTGGTTTAACCATAATCCAGAACTAGTTAAAGAACATAAACAAAAGCGAGAACGTAAAGTTTGTCATATGTATCTTAGATGTGATAAAAGGTGTAATAAGTATCATAATATGGATGAACTTATGGAACTTTACAATAGTACTAATAATAAACTTGAAACTATTTCAAGTATTATGAAAAGCTAATTTAATATCTTTTTCATCAAATTTTATTATTTTTATATTTAATTCTTTAAAGATCTCTTCGCTGATCTTAAATGATTTTTCCCAATTTTTACTAACATTACAACCAGGATCAATCGTTACAATTGTTTTTATTCCTGCTTGAACAGCACTTAACGCACAATTATGACAAGGAAACCGATTACAAACTAATATAGCATCATTAACACTAATATTAGTTTTAGCAGCGTGAATAATAGCATTTTGTTCGGCGTGTATAACATAATATTGTTTATTATCTTTATTCCAACGTTTCTTAGTTTCTTTTAATCCTCTTGGTAGTCCATTATAACCGCAACTAAGTTGTATGAAAGTATCTTTTTCTAAAATAATAGCACCTACTTTTCGTTTAGGATCTTTAGAAAACAAATTAGCTTTATAATCAGCCTCTTTTAAAAACTTTAAAGCTTTTTCTTTTGATATTGTCATTTATTAAAAATGATAAATTACTATCATTTTTATATTATATAACAATAATATTTTATTATAATAAAAATGGATTCTTTAACATCTAAATTAGATAACATAAATATAACTCGTTCAATATGTAATTTATGTCGCACAAAGTTTAATAAACTAAGTAATAGTAATTTTTGTAGTAATTGTTCTAAATTAGTTACACATCATTTTGAAGATTGTAGTTGTATTTATTGTAGATATTAATAAAATGACATATTCAATTGTTATCCCTATAGCAAAATATATGAGATTATATACAAATGAATATAAAAAAATAAAACCAGACAAAGAAGAACATTCTAATTTTAGAAGATTTTTTGAAATTAGTTGGAAATTACATTGCAAAAACTTGAATTTTAAAGAAATAGATACAATTTTTATAGTTTTACCAACACATCAAATAGATGAATTTAAAGAAGAATTTTATAAATTCCCTCAACCAAAAACAAAAATAGAAATAATAGATGAATATGATATTTTAGGAATACCAAGTGAAAAAGTAGGTAATACACGCAAACAAATGTTAATAAAATTATTAATTAGTTTTAGAGTTAAAACTAAAACATATTTAACATTGGACGATGATATAGGAACATTGAATAAGTTTAAAGAAGAGTTTTTCTATAATGACGATGATACAATTGGTTTTTTTATGAATAGTCATAGATCAGGACACGAAAAATGGTGGGTAGGTTCAAGTTATATGTTAGGTCTAGCATATCAACCCGCAAAATTAGATAAATTAACAGATAAAGGATTATTAATGGATGTAACTCCCGAATTATTACATACTAAATCTGCAAGAAACTTATGCAATTTTCTTAAAAGAAAATGGGGTCCTACAACTTGGATTAATGAACTTATTCTTAAAAATGTAGAATACCGATGGACAGAATACACTTTATACTGTTTATACTTAGGTTTAATTAAAAAGAATATAGCAAAACTATATAAACGAAAAACACTACCTATTAATAACGCTTTATGGGATTTTTCAAATGATTCTAAAGTAATGACAAATCATATTAAAAATAAAGTATGTAAAGATAATAAAAGTTATTTTGTAACTATTCCAAGTAATATTTATGCAAATAAATTATCAGCAATACATAAGGGTTTTAAACATTGTTATAATATTATAAATAACTAGGTTTAAGATCATAATTACATTGTTCTCTAATACGATCGGATTGATTATAATTTCTTACATTAGTTAAATGTAAATGATATATGTATATATCATAACAAGGATTTAAAACATTATAACCTAATTCTTCCATTAAAAATATAATACGATTATCACAACCTAAAATACCAAAATAAAAATTAGAGTTATGTGGAACTTTAATATGTCCTTTAAATATCCAAGCATCTTGCGAATCTGTTCTATGACCTACACGATTAAAACAATCATTCTTATCAAATTCAAATAACTCACTTGTTCCATCTTCTAATATATTTCTACGTAATACTGCTAAGAATTTATTGCTAAGATCATAATCTTTTAATTTTAATAACGTATTATCAAAATATATATCATTATTACATATTATATTAATATGATCATTCGTAGATAACTCATTTATATATTCAAACATTTTCTTAAAAGTCATTCTTTCATTTATTTTTATAATTTCCACATTAGGATTAAATATATTTATTGTAAGACTTTCCGTAAATATATATATATTATCAAATAAATTTAATGCAATATTATTGTATATTGCTTTTAAGACTTCATCATCTCTAGCTTTATTACTATTTTCAAAATATTCTAAGAATAAATTATACATTATTTACAATTATTTAAACACTTAAGATTTATATATATGATAAGATCAAATGTCATATAATATACATTTTATAACATACGGAGATGATAAATATAAACAATCTCGTGAAAGAATATGTAATGAAGCTAAAGATTCTAAATGGTTTGATAAAGTAAAATATTTTACAAATAATGATTATGATACCGATTTTTATAATAAATATAAACAAATATTAGATTTACCGAGAGGTGGTGGTTATTGGATATGGAAACCATATTTTATAAAAACATATTTAGATAAATTAAATGACAATGATATTTTAGTGTATATTGATAGTGGATGTTCAATAAATAAAAATAATAAAAACGAATTTGATAGATATATAGAAATTGTTAAAAACCATACAACAGGTATATTAGGATTTCAATATACTAATTTATTTTATCAAGAAAAAAAATGGAATATTCAAGAAGTATTTGATTACTTTAATGTTAAAGATAATACAGATATATTAGATAGTCCGCAAATATGTGGAGGTATTCAAATTATACATAAAAAAACTAAATCAATAGAAATAATAAATAAATGGTATAATGTTATAGAAAACAATATATTATTATTTACAGATAATTATAGTAAAAAACAACAGGAATATTTTAGAGATCATAGACACGATCAAAGTATTCAAAGTGTATTAAAGAAAATATATAATGTTCCTATCATTCAAAATCACGGAATTGATAGTATGAATGGTATAGATCCTAAGAATAATTCAGCACCATTTACTGCTTCTAGAATTAGATGTTAATATAAACAATATTTAATAAAAGTATCATTAATGTCTATACTAATAACTGGTCATAAAGGATATATTGGATCACATTTATATGAATATTTACTTAAACATAATACAGTATATGGAGTTGATATTGATGATTTTGATCTAAAAGATCATAACAAATTACATATATTTGTTAATAATAAAAATATAGAAACTATTATTCATTTAGCATCTTATAAAGATTTAAACGAATCAATCACTAATCCAATAACATATTATGAAAATAATATATTAATTACTTTAAATATTTTAAAAATAATTCAAGAATATAACATAAAACATTTAATATTTTCTTCATCTGCTTCAATACTAAATAATGATAAAACAATAACTAATATAGATAAGTTAACAAATCCATATGCCAAAACAAAACTAATTTGTGAAGAGATGATTAAAGATACCGCAACTACCAATAATTTTACTTATACAATTTTAAGATATTTTAATCCATATGGTTTTACTATAGATGTTGATATTGTGCCGTTTATTAAAAAAAACACTAATATATTTTTTAAAGTTCAACATCATTTATGGATTGATAATAAAATTCCATTTAAAGTATATGGTAATACATATAATACAAGAGATGGAACGTGTATAAGAGATTATATTTTTATTGATGATCTTGTTAAAGAACATAGTAAATATATAAATCAAAATAAAAATAATATAATAAATATTGGAACTGGAAAAGGTATGACTGTTTTAGAGTTTTTACAAATGTATAATATAACAAATTATATTATAGTTGATAAAAGACCTTCAGATGTAGATATATCTATTTGCAATTATTAAATATAATTGAATATAGTAAATGATTTTAATTAAAGATAATTTTAATAATGTAAATCTTAATCTGGATATAATTTACAAAAAACTAATATTTCATAATAAATCTTTAAATGAAAAAGGTTTAAAATCTAAATTAACGTGTGTATCTGGCTATTGGATCATCAAAAACAAACATAATAATAGTTATAATAATTGGTTCGAAAAATCATTAAGGATTAATTGTCCTTATATTTTTTTTGGTAATAAAGAATCAATTAATTTAGTTAAAAAATATAGACGAGAATTACCCACACATTATATTGAATATAATATTAAAGATTTTACAAGTTATAAATATAAAGATAATATGATAACTCATAATGGTCATTGTCCATCTATAGAATTAAATTTAATATGGAATGAAAAAATATTTATGATAAAAAAAGCACTTGAAATTAATCCTTTTTCATCAGATTTTTTTGCTTGGGTTGATTCTGGAATATGTGTTTATAGAAACAAATCACCACCAACAATACCGTTTCCTAATATTACTAAATTAAATAATTTACCTAAAAACAAATTTATATATTCTTCATCAAATAGTTTTAATGAAACTAGGTTTCAAAAAGGTAAATATCATTTACATCATCATATAAGTGGAACAAGTTATATATTACATAAAGATATCATTAATCAATTTGTTATGTTATATAGTAAATATTTAAAATTAATAGATAAAAGTGATATTTGGACTGATCAAGTAATTTTAACTTTAATATATAAAGAACATCCTGATTTGTTTTATAAATATTCAGATGGATATGGAACAATATTAACAGATATGTATTAAAGTTTAATTTGTATGTTGATTTTTTAGAGTTTCATTTAATATTTCATTAGAATTTCTATTTTCAAAATATGACATATTCATTTGTTTTTTTGTGCAAAAGTTATTAACATCGCCTATTATTAATTTTTTATTTTTAAAATATTCCAAACTTTGAATAGAATAATGATTTATAACTAAATTACTTGGACCATTTTGATTAACAATTTTTGATTTGCCATTGATAGAATGAGAATGAATGCCAAAATTAATAAAGTCGCTACTTTTGAATCCAGATTTATGAAAAATATATGGTTTAGATTCATCATATTTACTTCTATAAACAAAATTTTGAACAACATTATCAGGTTGTATTATAAAATTACTACTACCAAAATTATGCATTTCAATATTAATTTGCGAATAATTTTCATAATTTTTCAATATTTCTTTTACACCTTTGAACATTTAAAACGCTGACTAATTTAAAAAATCTTTATAATTAGAATTTTTGGTGTGTGGTGGTGGATGTTTATACATTAAATTACCATATATTTGTGTTCGTTGATATTTTAAATGATTATAATTTAATCTGATAGCATGTAATGTTGGTGGATTATTATCAGGATGGAAAATTACCATTGAATTATTTTCACTCATTTTTTTTTATAGTATTACACCATTCCCAAGGAACCCAACAACGATTTACATCTTTATTTTTCTCCCAATATTCCTGAATATATTTATATTTATCTTTGAATTCTAATAAATGTGTATTACAATCTAAATTTTCTATTTCACTATTATTATTTATATTCAATAAATAAGTTAAACATTTTTGACGTATATCAGGGTGAGGTGATATTTCATATCCTGTTAAATTTTTTTGAATAGCAGATATTATAGTAGTTTCTTCATAAATCTTAAATTTTTCTTTTAAGGTTTTATGAAATTCATTACTATTCATAAATTCAAGCAATTTTTTAATTATTTTGTTTTTATAATTATGTAACCTAAATGTTATTCCAATATTTTCTACTGGATTTCCAGATGAATATTTTTTGTAATCATTCCAGCTTGAAGTACATCCTGGAAATCCCTGTATTTTCCAACCATTTTCTACTAGTTCTTTATATACTTCGTCGTTTGTTGTTTTTTCTTCAAAATGTATTTGTTTTTCATTACTAATTAATTGTAAATGTTCTTTTGATAAAAAATTCATAATATCTAAGTGAGGAAATGGGTAATATATTATTTCAGCATTTTTTATTTTTTCAATAATATAATTGAATTCCATTATATATATATATAATATTTTTTTACAGTATTTTAATTTAAGTTATTATAGTATATAAATGTCTACTCACAAAAACAGTGATTATAAATTATCAGCAGTTAAATACTATCTATCTCATTCTAATAGTCAAGTACAAACTTGTAAAATATTCGGTTGTTCTGAAAGAAGTTTAATGAGATGGGTAGATAAATACAAATCTACTAATAATATTACACGAAAGAAAAGAGATTATAAAGCGTATAAAATTACTAATAGTCATATTTCATTCATAAAGCAACAACTCAAACAAAATAAAACTATAACTATAGATCAATTGTTAGTCAAATTAAAAACTAAATATCCAAACCTAACACTATCAAGAGTTCATTTAGGTAGAGTTGTAAGAGATATAAATATCACACTAAAACAAACATGATTACGACATTTTCCAAAAACAAGATATAAAAACCTATTGTAATTAAAAATCAAATCAAGGAGTTTTATAGTAAAGTTAAACAATATAACTTAGATGATATTATTTGTATTGACGAAACATTATTAAACTCATTTATGATTAGAAGAAAATGTTATGAAGAATTAGGGAAAAGGTGTGTAGTAAAAACCGAAAGTCAAGAAGTTTTCAAAAAATATACTGGGATATTTGCTATTTCTTCAAAAGGTGTAATCGGTTATGAAATCTATAAAAAGGAGGGATTGATAGTAATAGAATGGTTAATTTTATTGACAAATTTATTAATGGAAAATACAAAAATAAATTAATCATTTTAGATAATGCGAGTAGTCATAGAAATCAACTTGTAAAGGATTAATTAAAAAGGATAATAAATTACTATATACTGTTCCATATCAACATTATACAAATGCGATAGAGGGATATTTTAATGTATTGAAATCCCGATTACAAAAGAAAAAGGGATTAACATATAATGAATTAGTTAATAATGTAAAAGATGTATTAGATGAGATTCCTATATATATTTATAAAAATCTTATAAAAAGAGCATATGATAGAAATGAAAAATATATAAAACGACTATCAACCAGAAAACGAAAACCTAAAAATATCTGGATTAAGTCAGCGTTTTAAATGTTCAAAGGTGTAAATTAGTTGTAAATGGAGAATATAAAAATTCATCTAAATCTAATACAAAAAACCATTTATATTTTTTGTTTTTAACAATGTTATAAAAATACTTATTATATAACAATATTTGTTTTCCAGTTTTATTTGTAACTATATTTGAATTAAAAATTGTAATAAAATTTATATCTAAGTAACATTGAATTTCTTTTTTATAATTATCTGTGCTATAATTGTTAATCATATATATATGGTCAACACCTCTACTTTTATAGTGTTCAATCCATTCTTTAAGACTATGAGATTCATTTTAAAACAAGTAAGTATTGCAATAGTATTATTACTTATTTTTATATATATATAAAATAAAAGTACATTTGAATGAACAATAAAAAATATGGAATTTTAGGATATACAACTATAAATATTGGTGATGATATTCAAAGTTTTGTTACAAGTACATTAATAAATATTAGTTATATTGTTAATAGAGATGATTATGATTTAGTATATGATTATAATACAGGACAATTAGTAAATAATTTAACAGAAACAATTTATTTAATAATGAATGGATGGTTTATGCATAATCTTAATTGGAAAACAGGTAGTAATAAAATTAAATTTCCTATTAAAAATAATAAAATTATACCTATATATATATCTACGTGTTTATCTAAAGATGTATCAGAATTATACACAAATGAATGTATTGAACATTATAAAAAATATAGTCCTATAATGTGTAGAGATAAAACTACTTTTAATTTATTAAAAAATAAAAATATCGATGTAGTTTTGTATGGTTGTCTTACTCAAATATTGAATATCGAAAATATTCCTGATAATACTGATTATGAAAAAAAATATAAAGATAGTGTAATTTACATAGATTGTTTAGAATATTGGAATAAACGTAATAAATGTGAAAAAGCTTATTATTTTGAGCATTATATTAATAAATTAGAAACTATGAATCCAAAAGACAGGATTAATTATGCGCAAGATTTATTATCAAAATATAAATACGCTAAAAAAATATATTCTAGTAGATTACACGCATTTTTACCTTGTAGAGCAATGGGATTAGATGTTAAATATGTAGGTGACAGTAATTATAGAGTATGCGAACTTATTAAGAATATTCCTGATAAAACAAAATTATTTGAAGAATTTTTACATAAAGTAAAGTAATATATTTAAAAAAATATATAATATATCATCAATATTTTAAGTTATTTTTTTAAATAAATAAAAAGGATAATCAAAATTCAATTTTCTACCGTCTTTATGATATTTAGTTACAAACCCAGTTTCTTTATATGAAGTATCAATTTTTTTATATCCCTTTTCAAAAATATCAGATTCACAAAATAAATATTTAGAATTATATATACAAAGATACCCATTTTTCACTAATAAATTATCTATAATATGTAAAGTATTATTAAAGGTATCAAATGTATATTTCCCTCATTTTCTGTCCATCTACATAAAACTGAATTAGCAAATATTATATCACTTTTATTAGGTATATTCCAAGGTATTGAATGATACACAATATTTCTATATTGATTTTTAATTTTATTATGAAAATAATATATTAATTACTTTAAATATTTTAAAAATAATTCAAGAATATAACATAAAACATTTAATATTTTCTTCATCTGCTTCAATACTAAATGATGACAAAACAATAACTAATGTAAATAATTTAACAAATCCATATGCTAAAACTAAACTAATTTGTGAAGAAATGATTAAAGATACCGCAACTACCAATAATTTTACTTATACAATTTTAAGATATTTTAATCCATATGGTTTTACGTTAGATATTGATATTATTCCTTTTATTGAAAAAAACACTAATATATTTTTTAAAGTTCAACATCATTTATGGATTGATAATAAAATTCCATTTAAAGTATATGGTAATACATATAATACAAGAGATGGAACGTGTATAAGAGATTATATTTTTATTGATGATCTTGTTAAAGAACATAGTAAATATATAAATCAAAATAAAAATAATATAATAAATATTGGAACTGGAAAAGGTATGACTGTTTTAGAGTTTTTACAAATGTATAATATAACAAATTATATTATAGTTGATAAAAGAAAATCAGATAAAGATATATCAATTTGTTGATTTTATTTGTTGTAAGTATCACCTTTCATTGTTCTTTTTAAAATATTTTTAATATCTTCTGAATCTGTTTTGTATATTTCTGCTACAGCAGCAGGAAACCAACCACATTTCATTGCAGATACTGTATATAAATTAATGTAAGGATTTATTATTTTAGAAAAACTTGATAAAGCACTATTTGATTTAATAACTGTTTTACAATTTGATAAAGCTAACATATCAATAATTGAAGCATTTGTTAAATCATCTCTATTTGGATGATTTCTTTGAATTTTATGCAAACCATAATTATTTGAATTATCAGATCTTAATTGATTATATACTATAATTTTATCAGGATATTCTAATGACATCTTATCAATAAAAGTTTGCTCATCACTACAACAATATATTTTATTAACATCATTTTTTTTTAAATAATCTTTAATTATTAATAACATTTCATCTTGAGTTATAGGATTTGCCTCTCCAGAATAGTTTTTATCAGTTCCTCTGTAATGAATCCCTACACTATTATTTGAAATATTTAAATTACTAATTTCTTTAGTGATAAAATCATTAAATATAAAATATCTATTAAAAATTTCATTTGCTTTATAAAAACTTTGAGTATTTAATGCAAAATAAGAATCAATTCTTTTTTCTATTCTGTATTTTTTTACATTTATTTTTACATTTTCATCAATTTTACATATATTTTTAGGTTTAATAAATGTTGGAATTAAATTACCATTATTAAGAGTATTAATATCAAAACTTATATTTGTATCTTTATTAATTACATTATTATTTTCCATATAATATAAAACTTCTAATAAATGAATTAAACATTGACCAAATATACCTGCTACAAAATCTTCAGGTTCTGAATATATTAACATTTTTAAAATAATTTATCTTTTCAGTTGATGTAATTAAACATATTAATTAATTTTTATATAATTTACCAATAACACCCACCTTCAACATTTTTTCTATTGGGTAATAATTCATCACCAGATGGTTGAATAAAATTAGTATTATTTTCTTTAATATGCTGTTTAATATTATCTCTATTAATCCATCTATTACCCATAACACCAAAATACAATTGTAGTTTTCCACCTACATAAATAGCGGATTTATTCATTTTTTTTTTTATAAAATTACATAATAATAAACCATAACCACCACAAGCTATTAAAGCTATATCAAAATCAAGTTTGTCAATATCATTACACATTATTTCAAAAGTTTCTAACCAATTATCGTGAATGTAATTATTACCATGCGTTTGAAAAGTTTTATAAAATATAAATTCTTGATCATCTAAAAACAATTTTTTATCTTTAAATAATTGGAAATTATTATTTAATTGATGTTTCATGGAATCTATAAATGGATTAATTATCAATACTTTTTTATGATTTAAATAGTGTGTCCATGGAATTTCATTATTGCAAAAATGTAATGGATCTAATATATTATAATTAAGTTTTTTTATATTATATTTTTGACAATAATAATTTTGAATATTATCTATATCTGTATTTTCAAAACAAACTAATGCATTTGAATTTTGTATTGAATTATTTAATTCAGCAAAATACTTTTCAAATATTTGAATATCATTATTTTTTGAATAAATTCCACAAATTCTTAATGTATTATTTAAATTATGTACATTATTTAAAGTATTCTTAATATAATAATTATAACACAAATGAGTTTCTGGACCCCATCCAAATCTTGATATAATAAAAGGTATATCTGATAAAATCATTTGGATTATTTCATTATTTGAATCATCTAAATTCATTTAATGAAATTTAATATTATTTTTTTATATAAAAAAGTAAATATAATACAATTATAAATGCAAAAACATCCTGCTTGTGTTGTAACAAGACATGGATGGGTTGATATTGATAATGAGAATTTTACAATAATAAATTGTGTTATGGAAAAAATACATATTGATATATTTGAATCTAATTTTTATAAAGAAAAAGAAAGACATTTTTGGCCTAAAATTCAAAGAATATATGATTATAAAAGTAACTATGGTGAAGCATTAGCTTATTATAAAACAGATTTTATACATCATATTATTAGATATCCTGAATTTACATCTTTACAATTTAAAGAAGCATTACTTTTTGTATGTAATGTATGCAAATATTGTGAAAAACACAATTTATGGTTAAGAACACATTTATGGAATGTAACTTATTACAAAGGAAATCCTTATATAATTGATATTAGGGATTTTGAAAAATACAACGGACAATCATGGAAATGTATATTTATGGGTCATTTAAATAAAACACTTTCACATCATTGTCCAATAAATGCATCTTGTTTTATAGAAAATTATAATGATATTTACGATAATTTAACTAAATGTAAAGATAATTTAGTAGAAATAGAAAAAATATTAAAATTAATAAAACCTGTAGAAATTAAAAATGACAAATGGTCGTCATACCATCATACAAGAACTGAATTTTTGTATTCTAATAATACTTTAAATGATAAAGTTATTGAGAGTATAAAAAATTATGAAGGTGGTAATGATAATAATAATAAAAGCTTTAATCTATTTAAATTATTAGATATTATAAAACCTACAACAGTAATAGAAATAGGTTGTAACAATGGTTTATATATTTTTGGATGTTCAAAAAATTGTCCATCAATTGGAATTGATTATGGGATAGAAACAATAAATGAAGCAAATAAATTAAATAGTAAGTTTAAATCTGAATCTAACTTTATATGTTTAGATATATTAGATAATAACAAAATGAATAAAAATTATGGACCAAATGATGTATATGGAACCGCATATGATAGATTTAAAAGTCATACTTTAATAGCACCTGCTATTATACATCATTTATATCAACAATGTAAATCCACTAACAAAATTATTGAAATTTTCTCAAAACTTGCTAAAAACTATATGGTTATTGAACAAATTCCAAATACTGTTCCTGAAATTGAACTTAAAAACTCTTTAGAACAATATAATTGGAAAGTTATAAATATATTAGATTCAACACCTTTACCTAGAAAATGGTTATTATGTGAATTAATAGTATAAACTTATTTAATGCTAATATTCTGTATATTCCTTAACTTCTAAAATATTAGAATTAAAAAATATATTAATTTTATTTTTAATTTCAGAACGTTTATCATTCCAAATATACACATTTCTTGCTAATTCAATAAATTCATCATCAAATATTGTATCTTTTTCTTTTTGTCTTTTTTGATTTTCAATATCCCAGAGTTTTTCATTTATTAATTTTAATTGATTTAGTAAATCATTATTATCATATTTTTCTTTTATAGATTTCAATACATTTAATTCTTTATAAATATGATTTAGTTTTATTGAATCTTTTATTTTTTCACTTTTTATAAGTAATATAGAATATTTATCAAATAATTCACCAATTGATATATTAATTGATACAGACATTATTAATTAAATAAATTTAATTGTTTATACGAATTATTTCTATTAATAATTTGTATTTTTTCAGTTTTTAATTTCTTATTTATTACTAATGGCATAATTAAACAAGAAAAACAAGAATCGATTACATAAATTTCATTAGAATTTACTATAGTATCATAATAATCAATAAAATCTTTATAAATAAAATATTCACATAAATTATATTTTTCGGTATTTTTTTTATATAAATTTTTATCATTACATATTATAATTGTATTATCATTATCTAAATATTTATTTAGTAAATTTGAAATATTTAATTTTTTATTATCAGATGATGTTAATTGAATAAAAATTATATAATATTTTGAAATTAAATTATATAATTTTATTGATTTTTCATTACTAATAAAAGGAAAAAAATCACAACAAATATCAATTGATAATCCAATGTCATTATAAAAAATAGATATCATATTATATATATAATTACTAACATTGTATCCTTTTATTTTATTTAAATTGTTATTTATATATTTTGGTATATCAATTGATATACGTGTATATTGTTTCAAATAATTAAAACATCCACCAGAAATTAAGATATCATTTGATGTATTATTAAAATAATTTACAATTTTATTTTTAGTTTCTTTAAATTCTAAATTATTATCTATAGTTATAAAATTTATATTTTGATTTTGAACAAATGTTTTTAAATGTTTTAAATTTTTATCTTTACATATTAAATTTATTTCATTATAAAATTGTGTTAAATAAATAATTCCACCACTCATCGCAATTAAATCTCCAATTCCTTGATGACATACTACAACAGCATTTTTCATAGTTATTTTTAAAATAACTATGATTTTTTATATAATATTCCAAGGTTAGATAAAGCAACATCACAATATATTACACCACTATTTTTATTGTTAAATAAAATTTCTCTTAATATTAATCCATCTTCCCCTTGTATAAATTCTTCATTATACTTATATATAATTTTGTTTTTGATAATTGAATGACCATGTGCAATTTTATATGGTAAACATGGTTTCAAATATGTTAATCCTGTGTTGTTTTTATAAAAATTTTTATCAAAATTAATAAATTTATGATCTGGAAAAGTTTTTTCATAAATTGTTTTAGAATCTATTATATTAAATTTGTTATACTTAATATCTGATATATTTAAATTTCTATATTCATAATTATGAATTACAGAATCACAATTATATTCTTTTAAAATATCGTAAATGATTTGAAATCTATTTAAATGATATGAATCATCAGCATCCATAAAAGTTATATATTTACCGTTTGCTATACTCCAACCTCTATTTCTATTCATTGATGCATTACATTTTGTATTAACATTACTTATAATTATTTTATTATGTGATATTATATTAGATTTAAATAATTCTGAATCATTTACTTCACTACAAGCTATTATAATTTCACCAACTAATTCCGTAAAATTTTTAGAATCTATTATATTATGTAGAATATTTTTTAAAAATTTAAAATGAGGTGGATATATTGGAATTACAACAGAAAAAAACATATTGATATAAAATTATCAATTACTTTTTATATTATTATTACTTATAATTATATTCAAACAATATTTTCATTATTTTAGCATCATTGAATCTATTTTTTGATTTAAGGCGTATATGATATGCATTATATTTTTTTAAAACATTTAAATCAATTTTATTTAATAAATTATCATAATTATTATGTTCACTAATATCTTGACGAAATGTAATTGAATCATTATAAAATTTATTAAATAATAAATTTCCAATTGCTACATCGTCAATTATATTATACTGTAATTTATTTTTATTTTTGATTAAATATAATAAAACATCTTTAGAAAGCCAAAATGCAGCTCCTGATGCAAATTTATTACCATTACGACCTGTATATATTTTTTTTTCTTTTAAATTATTACTTAATTTTAATATTTTGTCACTTCTTAAAAAACTAGACAAATTTGTTCTTATTATATGTTTAAAATTAAAATTATTATAAATATATTCAAACGCAAATATAGTTTTTTTTAATATTTGCGGAATATAACCTTCCCCCGTATTTGCTATTATAATATCATCCGAATCTATTTGAATGTTTTTAAGTTGTTGACCAAATAATAAAAATATTTTTATTGATAATTTATGTTTTTTAATATAATTTATAAATGGTATCCAATAATTTTTCATCATTTCACAATAATAATCATTTGTATCATTTGCAATAACAACTAATATAACTTGATAGTAAGTTTTATTGTAAGTTTTATTAAACGAATTTAGTTTTATTAATAAATTGTCCAAATTTTGATTACTTTGATTCATTTTATTATAAAATATAAAATATAAATAATAAATTTAATATTTTATATAATAAATAATGATAATTGATTGTTTTATTTTTTACAATGAAATAGACTTGCTTAAATTTAGATTGGAATATTTATATAATGTTGTTGATTACTTTGTTTTAGTTGAATCAACAACTACATTTGCTGGAAACAAAAAAATATTATATTTTGATGAAAATAAATCTTTATTTAATAAATATGTTGATAAAATCATACATATCATTGATAATAAAGAAATTAATGTTTCAAATCCTTGGTTGAGAGAATACAAACAACGAAATTCAATTACTTTAGGTTTGCAAAAACTTAATTTAACTAGAAATGATATAATATTAATTTCAGATGTTGATGAAATACCAAATAAAAAAACTTTACTTGAACAATCAAATTATATATCTAATACAAACAAAATATTGTCATTAGAACAAGATTTGTATTATTATAATTTAACAAATAAAAGCAAAAAAAAATGGTATCATGCCAAATGTTTAAATTATTTTGTTTTTCAAAATCATAATTGTTTACCTGAAAAAATCAGAAGTAGCAATAATATAACAAAAATTTTAAATGGTGGATGGCATTTTTCATATTTTGGTTCAACTGATTTTATTATTAATAAAATAAAAAACTTTTCACATCAAGAATATAATAAACCTCAATTTTTAAGTAAAGATAAAATTGAATTTAATATTAAAAATAATATCGATCTATTTAATAGAAATACTATAGAATGGTTTCATATCCCAATTAATGAAAATTCAAATTTACCAGATAACTATGAATCTCTTCTTATTTTTAATAAACTATGAAACATTATATTATTACAATTTTCAAATATTATATTATTGTTTATACAATTTTTTAACCAAAAAGTTTACAAAGAAAATTATTCGATGTAACAACAATATAATTGATAATAAATTATATTTAGACTAAAAACAAATGATATTTACATCCTATTTAAACACTTCCTAACACCTTCCTTAATATTATCTACTTTATATTTACTTTCTAATTTAGTTGTATCTAAACTATTATTACTTCTTTTTGACAACAATAATCCATCTTGTTCTTGAATTGTCATATT